>QLIP01068296.1_pt1 | contig 14191 bp, 9 predicted proteins | sample 1769771 | NCBI WGS metagenome assembly QLIP01 (sample SAMN09428762, study PRJNA476227) | Gut metagenome, whole genome shotgun sequencing project. | isolation source: cecum | host: Rhizomys sinensis | place: China: Jinsha town of Minqing, Fujian Province | collected 2013-09-23
TTGCACTTGGTTTCGGGGGTCAACCGCGCGCGGGTTTTCCATCCAACACTTGATTTGATTTTTGATTAACATAAATTAAGAGACACTAGTGAGCGGATAAATTGTTTAAGAGATGACGACTCATCCGGTTCAAGCCACTCATAAACATCTCTTTTTTCAATCCATTTATTGATGAGAAAGCTTAACTGATGTTCAAACACTCTTATGGGACCGGCGATGTTGGTGAGTACATAAGGCGCACAATCATCTACCCATTCGGTTTCTGTCGGGTCTTCAAGATAGGGACGAGCATCTTCCCCGATTGCAAGCACTCGCATGTGATACATCAGTACGCTGTTGAAATTGTGATTCATAAATACCACTTCGTCTCCAACCTCCGGCAGATTACGTTCCCATGGTGGAAATCCTCCCCAACGGAAGTGTACCATGCCTCGTTCTTGCAATTCATCAAGCATATCACGCATCTCAGTATTGTTCAAATACTGGATGCGCAGTAAGTCGGGGCGTACCATTTCCGGCTCCTTGCCGAGGAGCCATATCGTGATTCGGATTCGATCATTTAAACTACCATGTCGTTTAAAAGTGGAAATCTCGGCCTCGAACTTATCGTCATAACCGGCATCTATCATGGCTGCAATTTCAGTGTTGCAATCGCGAGGAATATAGCCGAGAATGGAATCGAAGTCGAAGTTGTCGTGATCGCCGTCGAAGTCGTCGGCAAGAGCCACCGCCACAGCATTCTTGTCATATTTATTCTTACGCTCGCGCACAAGTGCCAATTTAACTCCGACTTCAAGTTCATCCCACAATTCATCATTGTATTTGAGGTGGTACGATACTCCTGCCAGAGCACACTCTTTGAAGAATACGCGCTTATATCTTTCTTGATATATACTAATTTTGCCTCCTAACTCTTTTCCGTCATTGTCAGGGGGAATATAGCCGGGGTGCGGAATTGCCTCACCTTCAAGAATATCGGGCGCAGCTTTAGGGAATACATCACCTATATCTCCATCCAGTGCGTCCAGTGCATCTTGCGCAAGAGTTTCCTCACGCATAAGCATATCTCCGAGTATCTTATCGTCTACGCTTTGAGGTTTTAATTCCTCAATACGTTTTACCAGCTCATCATTAACCTTAACGTCTGAAGATTCACGTTTTTTTAATTCATCGTTCAGTCGCTTAACTTCATACTCGCAAAGCGGACACGTGCCGGGACAGTTTCCCTCATGACTACATTCCCGCTCAGGCAGATCAATCCCGTTATTTCGTGCAATTTCGCGACGGATATACTTCAACACCTCGCAACGTGCCTTGCCAGGCTCCAAACCATTGATAAGAGAACCTTCCTTGTGTCGCGGCTCGGTCTGATATGTAAATATATCAAAGCGTGCAAACCCACGGAGTTCATAGGATCGTCGAGTTTCCACAGCTTCGTTTTGAGTAACATAGCCCGGAATTACAGGTATCCGGAGAACAATCTTATCCTTCTGAACGCGGCATGCCCCTGTCAGATGCTTAAGGAGCATATCTGATACCATCTGCTGGCCCGTGTATGACCGATAAGTTTCCGGATTTGAGCTCTTAATATCAATAATCCATTCATCTACAATGGGAGCCAGTTTTTCAACTTCTTCTTGTGTGCCATGAAGGGAAGTTTCTACAGTAATCTGCCAATCATCACCGCAGAGTTCTCTGAACCTACATATAAAATCTGCCTGCATCAGCGGTTCGCCACCACCGAATGTCACACCGCCACCTGTTGCGCGGAAATATATGTCGTCGGCCTTGAGTTGCTCGTAGAGCGTTTCGGGAGTGTAATGAGTAAAACGGTCGGAGGGGGCATGGCACTGAGGATTGAGGCAGTATTTGCACTTTAATGGACAACCGTGAAATGCAACGAGAGTCGTCACACCATGGCCGTCGGTGAGGAGTCGGTGTCGGGATATTCCGATTACGGGTACAGATTTAGGATTGTTTTGACGGATGTTCATATACTCTTAGTCGATAATAAGCTGACGCAGATAGTAGTCGGATGTGAGCCAGCTGTGTGAAGGTATGGATAGGCGATGGTTGCTGAGGGTGAGCGCTCCGGTGGCAATGATAGGAGCTGCGTTGCGCATTAGGGCAGATCGGTGTGGCTCGGGGATTGTGTTGAGGTCGAGGCCGTCGGAGGTGCGGAGGGCGGTTACAATGTTGTCGTTTATGAGATCGAGGGGTGTTTCGTGTTCTTCTTCAAACGGTGCGGGGAGGCTTCGTAGCCACGACGCAATGTCGGAGTGGTCGGCGCGTCGCACACGGCCGTCGAAGGAGTGGGCCGAGGGCCCGATGCCGAGCCATGTGTGCCCTGGATTCCAATAGGCCGAATTGTGACGGCTGCGGTAGCCGGGGCGGGCGAGGTTGGATATTTCGTAGTGATCAAATCCGGCCTGCGATGTGATATGTTGCAAGGCTCGGAATCGGAGGTCGAGCTGGTCATCGTCGGTGGGTGTGATACGACCCCTCTCGGCGAGCTTGTGCAGCATTGTGCCGGGATAATAGCTTAGGCAATAGGCCGACAGGTGAGTGACGGGGGTGGCGACGATTGTGGAAAGGTCGTGCTCCCACTCGTGTTGCTCAATACCAGGAAGACCGTAGATGAGATCAACGGATATGTTGGTGAGGTTTGCGCCGATTAGAGTGTCGATGGCTTGAAGAGCCTGCGAGCCGGTGTGTCGGCGGCCTATGGAGCGCAACACGGAATCGTTGAGTGTCTGCACGCCCATGCTCACGCGGTTGATGCCAAGTTGATGCCAAGCGGAGGCCGACTGAGGAGTGACGTCGTCGGGGTTGACTTCAATCGTAAATTCCTCTACCTGCTGAGTGGGCAGTGTGGCAACGAGTTTTTCGAGCAAGGATATAGGGAGCACAGAGGGTGTACCGCCGCCTATGTAGATGGTTGTGAAGGGGCTATTGACCTCATTGCAGCGGTGCCGGAACTCGTCGATAAGACCTTGTGTTACGAGTTCCATGTCGGCTTTGCCCGTCCGGGAATAGAAGTCGCAGTATATGCACTTTGACCGGCAAAATGGTATGTGAATGTAGAGGGACGACATATTGGCGGTTAGTAGCTCTTGGACTTCATGCGGTTGCATAGCGAGGCAAAGTTGCAGTATGTGCAACGATCTTCTTTGTCGGTCTGTTCAAACGGAGTGGTGCTGTCGAAAATAGCACTTAACTTCTCGTTGAGGATCGCACGGAATTCTTTGGCCAACTCACTGCCAGGAGCATAGGCCGGAAGTTTTTTGCGGTTGAAAGTGAGGTCGTGGATTTCGCCCTCCTTCATAATGTCTTTAATGATGTGTAGAGCCGGAGTGATAGTGACCGTGGGGTCGATGGTGCACTGATAGGCTTCGGCATAAAGCAGAAGTTGGAATATAGCTTCTCTTTTGTGCTCGCCGCTAAATAGATTGGATAAAGAATCGCCCACACCGTGATCATCGGCTCCGGTTTTGTAGTCGATAAAACGCAGGTTGCCGGTATCGGTGCGGTCGATGCGGTCGACTATCATTTTGAAGTTGATGGCGAGGTCGGGAGTTATTTGCCAGGGGACCTTGTACTCTTCTTCGCCACCTATATAGGTGAATCCGTTGTGGGGTCCTGAAAGGTATTTGTCCTGCTCGGCTATGAGCATAGATAAAAGCTGTGCACGAATCTGAGCAAGTGCGAGTTGGCCTTCGACCGAGAGGTCGGACTGCTTGATTGTGCCGAGTTTGCGAATACCGAGCGCCGTGGCTACTTCCTGGAGCAGAATTTCGTCGAGGCGGCCGCTGTTGAGCATTTCATTGAAGGCTTTATCGTCGATAAGTGCGTTGACGTAGGGCTCGAAAAGGTAGTTGGCTGTATTGTGGAATATGTTGCCGAGTTGGGCGGCATTCAGATAGTCGACGGGCTCCTCGGTGTCGCGCAGGCCTACAATATATTCCAAATAGAAACGCAGTCCGCATTTCAAATAAGACTTGAGCGAAGAGGCCGAGAGGTAGCGATTGCCGCCGGGCATGAATTGTCGAAGCATTGCCATAACTTCGGGTGTCTTGCCGATTGAAATGCTGCGGGTGGAGGGTACGGATCCGGTTACGTCGAGGCGTTGGTGACTCACCTGGGCGTCGGGATAGAGGTACTGCAACTGACTGAGATATCGGGATATTTCGCCCGAGCCGTCGCTCTCGAGGCGCGTGTCGTAAAGGAGTGTGGCGTGGCGCGCGCGAGAGAGTGCGCGGAAGAAATGGTAGGAGTAGAAGCTCTCGCTCTGCTCGATAGGCGGCAGTCCGTAGCCGCGACGCAGATTGTTGGGAATCATTGTCTTGGTGTAGTCGCGGCGGGGGAATGTACGCTCGTTCATGGACAGGAACACGATGTTGTCGAAGTCGAGCGCGCGGGTTTCGAGCACACCCATCACCTGCATGCCCTGCAGAGGCGTACCTTCCATGTTGTGGTTCATGGCCTGGAGGTTGCGCTCGAAAAGGGCGAGGAAGGTGGTTTCGCGCATGGTGATGTTGTACTGCACCATGAGGTCGCGCAACTCGGCGGTGCGTCGGCGGAAATATTCGAGGAATCCGCGTTCGAACGACTCGCTGTAACGGTCGGCGTCAATGCGCGATTCAAAGGCTTGGATAAGACCGTCGAGCAGGCCGCTTACGTAGTCGTAAGACTCTTCGAGACTACCGAGGTTTTTGACCGGTGTGAAGATAAATGCGAGCTCCGGGAACTCAGCCGCCAGCTCGTCGGCATCGATATTGAACCGCTTGTCGTCGAGGATGCGGCGGCGCATGGTCTGCACGCGCTGGGGGTCGACCTGCAGCATGTGGGGGTGGAGGAGGATTTCAAGGACATCCTGGTAGAAGAAGGCATAACGGCCGCCGAGCTTGCGGGCGCGCTTCTGCATGGATATAATGGCACCGAAGAGGGTGGCAAAGTTGGTGCTGGTATAGGGCAGACCCATGGTGACATTGACAGCCGGAAGGCTGTCGGGGAGGCTGAGCATGAGAGGAGTGAGCAGTTCCGGATCGGGGAGCACGACGGCAGTATCGGTGGCTCTTGCGCCACTGAGCTCGCCGGCGGCATGGAGGCGATGTATGAGGTCGCCGGCGCATTTGGCCTGTGCCACGGCCGACGGCAGCCCTATAATGTCTATTATGGGATAGTTGTGTATAGGCTCGATGGTAAAGTCCTGCGGCATGGGATATTCGCGAGCCATGCGCGACAGGAAGGCAAACGCTCGATTGTGGTGCAGGGCATTGCCGTCGGAGTCGTGAAAGAGCGGTGATTCAAAATCCCAGAAAAACTCGGCGGCATCGGCTGCTTTGAGACGGTCCATAATTGCCAACTCGGCATTGGACAACTCGCTGAGGCCCACGAATACGTACTTGCGTCGACGCAGCTCTGATGCAGGTGTGTTGCGAATGACGCTGAGCGCCTCGCGCATCTGCATGCCCGGGGTGCCGTGGTGCGAGGCTTTGAGGCGCTCGCGCAGCAACTCGTAGATACGGGCGAGTATCTGCCAGAGGCTAAGGAACTTGCGAGTGAGGTCGGTTTCGCGGGGATTGTCCTTGTCGGCGCCGCGGGTGTGGAGCCAGAAGCGGTCGACATACTGCATGGTGAGGGGGGTATCGCCCCAAACGCGTCGCACCACTTCCTTCTGCTCATCGGTAAGATAGTCGGCAGTGAGTTCGTGGAGGTTCTTGATGTTGGTGTAAAGGATGCGTGGGTCGGCGAGACTTTTGTCGATTTCGTCGAAGTCGCTAAGTATCATATCACCCCAAAAAATGAATTTATCGAAGTCTTTGACCTGCATGGCGCCTGATTCGGAATTCTGCTCCATGACGGCAGTGACGTATGCGTCGTAGAGCATGAACAGTAGTTCGTGACGGGAGGTCTCGTTCATCGACACGGTATGAGCGGCAAAGCGAGCAAAAGTCGTAAACCTTGGCATGAGCATGTATTTTGATGTAATACCCAAGCGAATATACTTTTCGAGGAACAAAGCCGAGCGCTTGTTGGGGAAAATAAAAGTAATGTCGGCCAAGGAATCAATGCGCGCGGGGGCGGTGTAATATCGTGCTACTTGTTCGAGAAATTTCATTTTTTGGCGGAGGTAAATGAGAGTTAGAGCGTGTTTAAAAAACCGACACCCCGGCGGCCACTGCCGGCGGGGTGTCGATATGAAGTGGGAAGGGTATTATTCTTCGTTGAGGATTTCGAGCATCTTAATGGCCGAGGCGGGGATGCGGGTGCCGGGGCCGAAGATGGCAGCAACACCGGCCTTGTAGAGGAAGTCGTAGTCCTGGGCGGGGATTACACCGCCAGCGGTAACGAGGATGTCCTCACGACCGAGTTTTTTGAGCTCTTCGATAACCTGGGGAATGAGGGTCTTGTGGCCTGCGGCAAGGGAGCTCACACCGAGGATGTGCACGTCGTTTTCGACGGCCTGACGGGCAGCTTCGGCAGGAGTTTGGAACAGGGGACCCATGTCGACGTCGAAGCCGCAGTCGGCATAGCCGGTAGCGACAACCTTGGCGCCGCGGTCGTGACCGTCCTGGCCCATCTTGGCAATCATGATGCGGGGCTGACGGCCTTCGCGCTTGGCGAAGTCTTCGCACATCTGTTGAGCGAGTACGAAGTCGGGATCGGATTTGGTTTCGGAAGAATACACGCCGGAAATAGTACGGATTACTGCTTTATAACGACCTACAACATCTTCGCAGGCATCGGAGATTTCGCCGAGTGTGGCACGGAGGCCGGCAGCCTTGACAGCGAGGTCGAGGAGGTTGCCCTGCTTGGTGCGGACACATTCGGTGATTGCTTCGAGGGCTTCCTTGACCTTGGCTTCGTCGCGGTGACCGCGGAGGTCTTCGAGGCGTTCGCACTGCTCGGTGCGCACCTGAGTGTTGTCGATTTCGAGAATGTCGATGGGGTCTTCGTGTTCGAGACGGTACTTGTTGATACCAACGATGGTCTGCTGGCCGGAGTCGATGCGGGCCTGAGTGCGGGCAGCGGCTTCCTCGATGCGGAGCTTGGGCAGGCCGGTTTCAATAGCCTTGGCCATGCCGCCGAGCTCTTCGATTTCCTGGATGTGCTTCCAGGCGCGCTGAGCGATTTCGTTGGTGAGGGCTTCAACGTAGTAGGAACCAGCCCAGGGGTCGACCTGCTTGGTAACCATGGTTTCTTCCTGGATGTAGATCTGAGTGTTGCGCGCGATGCGGGCAGAGAAGTCGGTGGGCAGAGCGATGGCTTCGTCGAGAGCGTTGGTGTGGAGGCTCTGAGTGTGGCCGAGTGCGGCTGCCATAGCTTCGATACAGGTACGGCCTACGTTGTTGAAGGGGTCCTGCTCGGTGAGCGACCAGCCGGATGTCTGCGAGTGTGTGCGCAGAGCGAGCGACTTGGGGTTCTTGGGGTTGAACTGCTTCACGATCTTGGCCCAGAGCATGCGGGCTGCACGCATCTTGGCGATTTCCATGAAGTAGTTCATGCCGATTGCCCAGAAGAACGAGAGTCGGGGTGCAAAAGCGTCGATGTCCATGCCGGCGTTAACACCTGCGCGGAGGTATTCAAGACCGTCGGCGAGAGTGTAGGCAAGCTCGATGTCGCAGGTGGCACCGGCTTCCTGCATGTGGTAACCGGAGATGGAAATCGAGTTGAACTTGGGCATGTTCTGCGAAGTGTATTCGAAGATGTCGGCGATGATGCGCATCGAGAATTCGGGCGGATAAATATATGTGTTGCGCACCATGAATTCCTTGAGGATGTCGTTCTGGATGGTACCGGCCATCTCTTCGAGCTTGGCACCCTGCTCAAGGCCTGCGTTGATGTAGAAGGCGAGTACGGGAAGTACGGCGCCGTTCATGGTCATGGACACAGACATCTTGTTGAGGGGAATACCGTCGAAGAGCACCTTCATGTCTTCGAGCGAGCAGATTGATACACCTGCTTTGCCCACGTCGCCCACCACGCGGGAGTGGTCGGCGTCATAGCCACGGTGTGTGGCAAGGTCGAATGCTACGGAAAGACCTTTCTGACCTGCAGCGAGGTTGCGGCGGTAGAAAGCGTTGGATTCGGCAGCGGTGGAGAAGCCTGCATACTGACGGATGGTCCAGGGGCGCAGGGGGTACATTGCAGAGTACGGGCCACGGAGGAAGGGGGGCATACCCGACACGTAGTTGAGGTGTTCGAGTCCCTGGAGGTCGTCCTTGGTGTATATGGGCTTTACATTGATACGCTCGGGAGTGAGCCAGTCGTTAGCGGGATTTTCAGCCACGGGAGCGTGCTGAGCGCCGAACGCATCTTTTGTGATATCTATTGTAGAAAAATCGGGTCTCATTGTGTTCTTGCAGCTGAAAGATTATTTGTTGAGAAGACGCTTGTTGAAGTCGCGCAGTGTGTCGAGCACATTGCAGCGCACGTGTACGAAGTCGTTGATGCCTTCGGCCTTGAGAGCGTCGGTGCATGCGGGAGCGCCGGCCACTACAAATTCGGCACGGCCGTCGAGGTATTTGAAGGCGGCGGGAGCGAGTGTTTCGTATTCGTCGTCGCTGGAGCAGAGTACCACTACGTCGGCCTGCTGGGCGAGTGCGGCATCTACGCCCTCTTCAACGGTGTTGAAGCCGAGGTTGTCGATGATTTCGTAACCGGCGCAGCCGAAGAAGTTGGTGGAGAACTGTGCACGTGCGAGACGCATGGCGAGGTTGCCGATGGTGAGCATGAACACTTTGGGGCGCTTGGCGGCGGCTTCGGTTGCGAAGCGGAGTTCTTCGAAGTCGCTGGCGGCGCGCTTGCCGCAGAGAGCCTTTTCGCTCTTTTCTTCGGTGGAGCAGGAGCACTTGCAGGTGCAGCCGTTGTTTTCGACCTTGCCGGCAGCGGTTTCGTTGATGTTGGGGTACTGGTTGGTGCCGAGGAGAATTTCCTTGCGCTTGGCAACGTCGCCGTGGCGCTTCACGCACGATGCGTTAACATCGGCCTGTACCTTGCCTTCCTGTACCATTGCAAAGAATCCGCCTTGCTTTTCGCATTCGAGGAAGAGCTTCCATGCCTCGTTGGCAAGCGACACAGTGAGGGTTTCTACATAGTAGGAACCGCCGGCGGGGTCGATAACCTTGTCGAGGTGGCTTTCTTCCTTGAGGAGGAACTGCTGGTTGCGGGCAATGCGTTCGGAGAATGCATCGGGAGTGCGGTAAGGCAGGTCGAAAGGCAGGGTGGTGATGGAGTCGACGCCTGCGAGAGCGGCCGACATGGTTTCGGTCTGGCTGCGGAGCAGGTTGACGTGAGCGTCGTAGATGGTCTGGTTGAAGCGCGATGTAACAGCGTGAACGTGCTGCTTGGCGCTACAGTTGCACTCGGGGTTGTACTGCTTGACTATCTGAGCCCACATCATGCGTGCCGCACGGAACTTGGCGAGCTCCATGAAGTAGTTGGACGATACGCCCATATTGAATTTGATGCGCTTGGCCACAGTGTCGATGCTCAGACCGGCGTCGGTGAGCAGAGTGAGCCAATCGGCACCCCAGGCCATGGCAAAGCCAAGTTCCTGATATATGTAGGCACCGCTGTCGGAGAGGTTTACACTGTCGACTGCGAGTACTTTGAGTCCGGGAACACCTTCGGCAACAGCGATGAGCTGCTTGGCGGTTTCGACGATGGCGGCTGTGTCGATGTCCTTGCCGTGACGGAATGCAGGACGGCAGGGGTTGTAGTCGATGGAGCCTTTGAACTCGGATGCGGCACCCTTGGCGTTGACATAGGCCACGAGAGCGGTGGCGAGAGCTACGGCGTTGCGGGGACAGCAGGCAAAGTTGATTTCAACCTTGGCAAGGTCGATGCCTTCGAGCAAAGCTTCAACAGTGGCCTGGTCGGGAGTGTCGACTTTGAAGCCGAGCGATGTTACGCCCTTGCCGAGCACTTCGAGAGCCACGGCATTGGCCTTGGCGGGGTCGGCTTCGAGGATTTCCTGACGGGTGAGCCAGTCGTTGGTGGTGCGCACGCCGCGAACATAAGGATATTCGCCGGGCAACGAGTCGGTAGTTTTTAAGTTTTCAATGTCTTCGGCGCGATACATAGGCTGAACGTTGAAGCCTTCGTTAGTGCGCCATACCAGCTTCTTGTCGAAGTCGGCGCCTTTTAAATCGGCGACAACTTTGGCCTTCCACTCTTCGGTGGAAATGCCCGGAAACTGGTCAAACAATTTTTCGGTCTTTTCTGACATAACCTGAAAGTTATTATTGTGAGTATCGATTTGTCGGTCTATTAAAAAATTAGTTGCATTGCGGGGGCCATAATGTGGATGTGGCCATTTCACGGCAAAGGTAACAAATATTTTTTATTTCGCCAATTAAAATTTGATTTATTACAAAAAGTCGCAAAAAGACGGTGATTGGGGGCTTGAAAAATATGTTACCAAACATTTTTTGCAAAATTTAGGCCTTAAAATATGGAATATCAGCCCAAATTTTGTAAATTTGCACCGTAACCCAAATCTGCCCCGTTGTGGGCACGCCAACATAACTTGGAAAAGCACAGTAACAACGATTAAATTCATTTTTATAAATACAAATACACGACCAATGAAAAGAGTTTATACATTTGGTGACGGTAAGGCCGAAGGCAACGCTTCAATGCGCAACCTCCTCGGCGGCAAAGGTGCCAACCTCGCCGAAATGAACCTCCTGGGAATGCCCGTACCCCCCGGCTTCACCATTACCACCGAAGTGTGCACAGAATATACACAGTATGGCAAGGAAGAAGTTGTAAAACGTCTTACCGAAGAAGTTGAAAAGGCCATCAAGAGCGTAGAAGAAGCTACCGGCAAGGAATTCAACAACCCCGCCAACCCCCTTCTCGTATCGGTACGTTCGGGCGCTCGCGCTTCGATGCCCGGCATGATGGACACCGTGCTCAACCTCGGCATGAACGACGCTACCGTGGCTTCGCTCGCCGAAAAGAGCGGCAACCCCCGCTTTGCTTGGGACTCGTACCGTCGTTTCGTACAGATGTACGGTGACGTTGTACTCGGCATGAAGCCCAAAACCAAGACCGAAATCGACCCCTTCGAAGCCATCATGGAAAAGGTGAAGGAAGAAAAGGGCGTGAAACTCGATACCGAACTCGAAGTCGAAGATCTGCAGACCCTCGTTAAGCTCTTCAAGGCCGCTGTAAAGGACTACACCGGCAAGGACTTCCCCGACAGCGCTTGGGAACAGCTCTGGGGCGGCATCTGCGCCGTATTTGACAGCTGGATGAACGAACGCGCTATCCTCTATCGTCGCATGAACCAGATCCCCGAAGAATGGGGTACTGCCGTTAACGTACAGGCTATGGTATACGGCAACATGGGCGAAAACTCAGCCACCGGTGTAGCATTCTCACGAGACGCTGCTACCGGCGAAAACCTCTTCAACGGCGAATACCTCATCAACGCTCAAGGCGAAGACGTAGTGGCCGGTATCCGCACTCCTCAGCAGATCACTCTCGAAGGTTCGCGCCGCTGGGCTGCCCTTCAGGGTATCACCGAGGAAGAACGCGCAGCCAAGTATCCCTCGCTCGAAGAAACAATGCCCGTGTGCGCACAGGAACTCTTCGCAATCGCCGACCGCCTCGAAGACTACTACCGCGACATGCAGGATATGGAATTCACCATTCAGGACGGTAAGCTCTGGATGCTCCAGACCCGTAACGGCAAGCGTACCGGCGCCGCTATGGTGAAAATCGCCATGGACCTCCTCCGCGACGGCAAGATCGACGAAAAGACCGTGCTCATGCGCATGGAACCCCAGAAGCTCGACGAACTCCTGCACCCCGTATTCGAAAAGACCGCTCTCAAAGAAGCCAAAGTAATGGCCAAGGGTCTTCCCGCATCGCCCGGTGCAGCAACCGGCCAGATCGTGTTCTTTGCCGACGAAGCCGAAGCTTGGGCCGAAAAGAAAAAGAAAGTAGTACTCGTGCGCATCGAAACCTCGCCCGAAGACCTTCGCGGTATGGCCGTGGCTCAGGGTATCCTCACCATGCGCGGCGGTATGACCTCGCACGCAGCCGTAGTGGCTCGCGGTATGGGCAAGTGCTGCGTATCGGGTGCCGGTGAAATCAAGGTTGACTACGAAAACAAGACCGTTGAAATGGGTGGCAAGACCTACAACGAAGGTGACTGGATCTCACTCAACGGCTCGACCGGTGACGTATACGACGGCCAGGTGAAGACAGCTGAACCCGAACTTGACGGCGACTTCGGTGCAATCATGGACCTCGCTGCCAAGTATACCAAGACCCTCGTTCGTACCAACGCCGATACCCCCCGCGATGCCAAGCAGGCACGTCACTTCGGCGCTCAGGGCATCGGTCTGTGCCGCACAGAACACATGTTCTTCGAAGGCGACCGCATCAAGGCCGTACGCGAAATGATCCTCGCATCCGACGAAGAAGGCCGTCGCGAAGCCCTCGCCAAACTCCTTCCCATGCAGCGCGGCGACTTTGAAGGCATCTTCGAAGCTATGGACGGCTACGGCGTGACCATCCGTCTCCTCGATCCCCCCTTGCACGAATTCGTACCCCATCAGACCGCCACTCAGAAAGAAATGGCCGAAGAAATGGGCATCACACTCGCCGAAGTAAAGGCCAAGGTTGACTCGCTCGAAGAATTCAACCCCATGCTCGGTCACCGCGGCTGTCGTCTCGGTATCACATACCCCGAAATCACCGAAATGCAGGCCCGCGCCATCATCGAAGCAGCCCTCGCATGTAAGGAACGCGGCATCGACGTTAAGCCCGAAATTATGATCCCCCTCGTTGGCTCGCTCAAGGAAATCCAGCACCAGGCCAACATCATCAATACCACCGCTGCCAAGGTGTTTGACGAACAGGGGCGCTCCATCCCCTACATGGTTGGTACCATGATCGAAGTGCCCCGCGCAGCCCTCACAGCCAACGAAATCGCATCTGTAGCCGAATTCTTCTCGTTCGGTACAAACGACCTCACCCAGATGACCTTCGGCTTCTCCCGCGACGACGCACCCAAGTTCCTCAAGTACTACAAGGAACACGGCATCATCAAGGTAGATCCCTTCGAAGTGCTCGACCAGGAAGGTGTTGGCCAGCTCGTTGAAATGGGCGTTAAGAAAGGCCGTGAAACCCGTCCCGACCTCAAGGTAGGTATCTGCGGCGAACACGGTGGCGAACCCTCGTCGGTTAAGTTCTGCGCCAAGCTCGGCATGAACTACGTATCTTGCTCGCCCTTCCGCGTGCCCATCGCCCGCGTAGCCGCGGCTCAGGCAGCGATAGAGGAATAATCACTATCATTTGAATATCAGACCAATAGGTCGTAACGCTCTGAAATATCAGGGGTTACGACCTATTTCTGTTTGTACCCATGAACACACATGAACACGGAAAATGTGCCAATCTGAACCATTCTGCTTAGACATTGTTTAGAAATTGAGCACACCATGTTTAGAGTGATGTTTAGAGTCAAAATCTAGTCGTAACCATCTGATGGTTAATAAAAAAAACTCCCCAAGAGTTAAACATTAAACATTAGATAATATGGCTACTCTAAAACCATGCGTTCAAAAGCAACGCTCAGACGGTTTCTTCACCGTTTACATCAGAGTCACCCATAATCGTAAGCCTGCTTACATCAAGACAAGTAAGGTAATCGACAAGCGAGGGTTGACTAAAACAAACGAAATCAAGGATGCTGCAATATTGAAATATTGCGATGATCTCATTCAATCTTTCAATGCTAGATTGAATTCACAGGATACCTCTATGTGGTCTGTGCAGGAGGTAGTGAAGTTTCTTTCCACGCAAAGTGATGATGCAAACTTTAGCGACTATGCTAAGATCCACATCGGACGTATGATTAATCGAGGTCAAGACCGTACTGCGAAGAACTATAAACTCGCAGTCGCTCATCTTGAGCGTTATCTGGGAACTACCCAAATAATGTTCTCTTACCTCACTTCTACTGTCTTAAGAAAGTGGATAGAATCCATGGAACTAAAGAAGCGTGCGAAAGAGATGTACCCTATCTGTGTACGTCAGATCTACAAAGCAGCTCTCCTTGAATTGAATGATGAGGAGAGAGGAATCCTTCCTATCAAGTTCAATCCTTGGCCTAAAGTCGCCATACCCAAGGCTGATAAAGGCGAAAAAATCGCCATCAGTGCTGAAG
>QLIP01050527.1_pt1 | contig 14158 bp, 11 predicted proteins | sample 1769771 | NCBI WGS metagenome assembly QLIP01 (sample SAMN09428762, study PRJNA476227) | Gut metagenome, whole genome shotgun sequencing project. | isolation source: cecum | host: Rhizomys sinensis | place: China: Jinsha town of Minqing, Fujian Province | collected 2013-09-23
AAAAGAAGCCTTTCAAAATTACCAATTCCATTTGTTTGATTGCGCCCAAAATGTGGATTATTGCTTCATTCCCAACAAGCACGCCTTTCGGCAATACGATTTGGTTTTAGAAAAATTAAGGAGCTACCCCAAAAACACCCTGCACATTTTGATGGCAGGACCCAGCGCCAACATTTGGGCAGAGGATTTGCACAAAATGGGTTTTCGCGCATTAGATTTGGGGCACATTGCCAAATCATACGATTACAAAATGCGCAACAAAGCAATAGACAACGCATTTTGGGCGCCGGACGAATAATTTCCACGGTCAACCTTGGTTTTTTTTGAAAATTTTTGGGTGTTGACCGTAGCAAAAAAGTTATGCACATTTTCTGTGGAAAAGCCTGTGGATAAGTTTTGTAAAAGGGAAAAAAACGCCCAAAAATCAATTGCCCAATCGGGTTGCCCAAAAAAGCGTCTATTTTTTAAGCCTTTGATTTAAAAGGATTTTTTAAGGGAATAAAGGGCTTTTTGAAGGGCAAAAAAAGCTTGACAAAGCAAGAAAAAATTCAAACACAGGCTGTGCATTACTTAGGGCGACCAAAGTTCTTCCAAGCGGTAATAATCGCGGGTTTGCTGCACCATCACGTTTAAAATAACCGCGCCAAAATCCACCAAAAACCAGCCATCGCTCCCCTCCACACCCCAAACCTTGCCGCCCGATTCTTTCACGGCTTCCGAGGCTTTGTTTGCCAAGGCTTCCACTTGCCTTGAAGAAGTGCCCGAGGCAATCACCATCGCTTCAAACAAGGGCGATTTGTCGCGGGTGTCAAACTGCACGATGTTTTGCGCTTTTAAATTTTCCAGAGCGGTGTGGATACAATCCAGTAATTTTTTTGTATTCATCTCAATTTTTTGTGAAAAAAATGCTTAATGCTTTCCAAAATGTTGGAAAGCAACATCACGCCAGCAATCAAAAAGAAAGCGCCGATGATTTGCCAAAGGGAAAAAGGCTCATCCAAAACAACCCACCCCAAAAAAAGGGTCACAATGGGACCCAACATTCCCAGCATTGAAGCACGCGCTGCGCCAATAAAACGAATGGATAATCCCAACAAAAAAACGGGAACGACCGTGGAAATCAACGCCATTAAAAAAGCGTAAACATAAACGGCAAAGGATTGCTGGAACAAAAGAGAAAGGGGTTGCGTGCAAAAATAGTGCGCCAAAATGCCCGAGGTGGCGGACGCCATTGAAAAAAGCGTAAAGCGCGTGCTGCCGATTTTGGCAATGAAGCGCGCCGCACCCAATAAATAAAGGGCGTAGGTGATGCTTCCCATAAACACCAAAAACGCGCCCCACCAAATGGCGCGCGGGTTGCCGCTGAAATTCAAGTCGCTGTAAAACGCGATGAACATTCCCCAATACATCAACGCCATCGCCCAACATTCCCGGGCACTCAAACGTCTTTTTAAAAAAAGGGCGCTCAACAAAACGGTAATGCTGGGGTAAGTCATCAAAATCAAGCGCTCTAAGCCCGCAGAAATGTAATTTAAGCCCAAAAAATCCCAATAGCTGGAAAAATAATAGCCCATCATTCCCAATAAAATCATCCACGCCCATTCCAAGATGGATAGCGGGGCAAGGTGTTTGTGGGTTTGGGCGCGCTTTAAGCGATAAGCCATCCACAAAAAAGCAGGCGCGGCAAAAAGCATTCTGAGCGCCAGCAATAAAATTGCGTTGATTTCCGCCGTCTGCGGCACAAAATAGGCTAATTTTACCAAAATCGCTTTGGCAGAAACCCCCAACGCCGCCCCCACGGCGCACCAAAATCCCCAATTTTCTAAGGTTTTGCGATTCATTTTTTCCACGGTGAAGCTTATTTTTTTTTCAGAAAATCATAAACCGACAAGGCATTGGGCAAAATCTTATGCCAAATTTCAAAAGCCAAGGCGGCTTGAAAAACCAACATCCCCAAGCCATCTTCCCCGTTTTGCGCACCGTGTTGAAAGGCGTTTTTTAAAAAAGGGGTGAAGCCCGTTTGCTGATAAAACAAATCGTAAAACAAGGCGTTTTTTGTAAATGGGGGAAGGGGCACGCTTTCTTTTAAAAGGGAAGCGGAAGTAGCGTTGATGATGAAATCAAAAGGCGGCGCGTTTTGAATTTCCTCCCATTTTAAAAAAGGCACGCCAAAAACCTTTGCCAAGTTTTGCGCTTTTTCCAAGGTGCGGTTACTTAAAAATAAATTTTGAGGGGATTCTTTTAAAAGGGGGGCAAGCAAGGCGCGCGCCGCCCCGCCTGCCCCCAAAATCAAAATGTTTTTGTTGTGGATTTCAAATTTCAAGCGCTCCTTCACATCCCGCAAAAAACCCATTCCATCGGTGTTAAAGGCGTGGATTTTCCCGTTTTGGAAAAACAAAGTGTTGGCGGCAAGGGCTTTTTGGGCAAAAGTGCTTTTTTCATCCGCCAATAAAAAAGCTTCTTCTTTAAAAGGAACGGTGACGTTTGCGCCCGTAAAGCCTTGATTTTGTAAAAATTTGAGCGTTTCTTCAAAATCCCCTTCCACCAAGATTTTTTCATAACTTAAAGCGATGCCGCATTCTTGGGCAAACAACTGATGGATTTGGGGCGACAAGGAATGGCTAATCGGGTTACCCAAAACGCAAAATTTTTGTTCCATTTTTTTGTTTTCCACGGTGAAATTGAAAAAATTTTCAAAAAAATAAAAGGTTCACCGTGGAATTTTAATTTTTAACTGCCTAAGCCCGCAAATCCCATAAAAGAAAGCGCCAAAATGCCAGCAAGCATTAAAGATAACGCCGTGCCCTGCACCAAGTCCGGCACTTCGGATAAACGCAAACGCTCGCGCACCGATGCCATCAAGACAATCGCCAATACAAAGCCCACGCCCGCGCCCAAACTAAACACCACGGATTGCACAAAGTTGTATTCCCTTGCCGTTTGAAAAAGCGCCACGCCCAACACCGCGCAATTGGTGGTGATTAAAGGAAGGTATATCCCCAAAGCGCGAAACAAAGCTGGGGAATATTTTTTCAAAACCATTTCCACCAACTGCACGGCGGAAGCGATGATGACGATGTAAGAAATCAAGCGCAAAAATTCTAAACCCAACGCCAAGAGTAAGAGATTTAAAACATAAGCGCACACACTTGCCACCAACATCACAAAAGTCGTGGCAACCCCCATTGGAAAGGCGGTAGAAAGTTTAGAAGAAACCCCCAAAAAAGGGCACAAGCCCAAAAACATCGCCAAGACAAAATTATTTGCTAAGACCGCGCTGATGAAAATTTGAAAGATGGAATCAGCCACGTTTATCCTCCTTTTCTTTTAATTTTTTGGCTTTCATTTTCCCCAAAAAAGAAAAGAAAAAAAGCCAACTTCCTAACACAAAAAAGCCCCCCGGGGGCAACAACATCACCACCCACGGTTGAAAATTTTCGCCGAATAAAGTAACCCCAAAGAGCGTGCCCGCGCCCAAAATTTCACGCACGCTGCCAATGCACAACAAAGCAAAGCTAAACCCAATGCCCATTCCCAAAGCGTTGATGAGCGCAACGGGTAAAGGATTTTTGGAAGCGTGCGCCTCGGCTCTTCCCAAAATAATGCAATTGACCACAATCAATTGGATGAACGCCCCCAAGGCATCGTAAAGGGTTAAGCTAATGGCTTGAATGGCGTAATCCACCGCGGTGACAAAGGTTGCGATGATTAAAATATAAACGGCAATGCGCACCTCTTTGGGGATGATGTGGCGAAATAAGGAAATCAAGGCGCAAGAAGCCATCAGCACAAAAGTGGTCGCCACGCCCATTGAAAGAGCGTTTAGGGCGGAAACCGTCACCGCCAAGGTGGGGCACATTCCCAAGGTCATCACAAAAATGGGATTTTGCTTCCAAATGCCTTCCAACAATTCTTCTAAAAGCACACTGCGTTTCATTTTCTTTCCAATTCTTTTAAGTTCGGAATCAAAACGGGCAAAAAAGAAGAGGCAGCATCGTTGATGGCGCGCCCCACCGCACGCGAAGTGATGGTCGCGCCCGATATTGCATCAATTTGCCATTCTTTGTTTTTCGTGCCGTTTTTAACCGTCACCACCGCATTGGCAAGGGCGTTCATTTCCGCGTTTAAGCGCACGTCCAAAGCTTCAAAGTTTTGCAGAAATTTTTTGTCCTTTACGATTTTGTCTCCAATCCCCGGGGTTTCCCGCATAAACACCACCGCGATGCCGCGCACGCATTGGCATTTGGGGTCATATGCAAACAATAAACGCACCCAATCGCCATAACCTTTGGCTTCTCCTTGCGCTGCCACGCCCAAAAAAGCGTTTTTTTCGTCATACACTGCGAAAAAATCACTCAGCGCCACATCTTCTGTTTTTTCAATTTGGGTCTGGTTGATTTTAAAAGCTTCCATAAACTGTGCGTTGGGGAAAATTTGAAACACAGAGCGCTCCACCGCCACGCGTTTATTTTTTTTCACCGCCTCAAAGGTGGATTGATACGCCAAAACAATAATCAAGCCGCAAATGGCGGAAACCAAACCCAAAGCTTTGATCATCCTAAAAGAATGGGATTGAATGTTCACGATGATTCTCCCGGGCGTTGGGGTTTGCGGCGCTCTTCGGGCTTGGGTTTGTGTTTCAAAATGATTTTCTTGGGCGCAACAGCATTGTGTTCTTCACGGGAAATGTAACTGGGGTGTAGGGGGTAAGTCGCGCCCTTTTGGCGTTTATCTAACACACCCTTTCCAAAGGGCATCGGTTGGCTGATTCGCTCAATTAAGGGGGAAACGGCGTTTCCCAACAAAATGGCATACATCACGCCTTCCGGTAAGCCACTGAAATTGCGGATAATCACCGTTAAAAAACCAATCAAAGCGCCGTAAATCCACATTCCCCAAGGCGTGACGGGGGAAGTGGCCATATCCGTTGCCATCAACACCGCGCCCAACATCAAGCCTCCGGAAAGAAGCGTAAAGGTAACCGTAGGAAAGCGCTCCGGCTCCAAGGCGTTCAAAGCCCATGCGAAAAAGGCGGCGCTCAACAACACGGCAGCGGGAATGCGCCAATCCAAAAATCGGTGAAGTGCCAAATAAAGGCCACAGAGCAAAATCAACACGGGGGAAGGCCCTGCCATCACGTGGTTTCCGAATCCGCTTAATAAATCCACGGTGGACGCGGCAAAATTTTCAAATTTCCACAGCACCAAAGGGGTGGCGGAGGTTAATCCGTCTATATGGTGTTTATTCACCCATTCTGTAATGGAAACAGGCATCATTAAAGGGAGCGCCAAGGTGGAAGGGACGCATTCTATAAAACGGTCAGGCAACAAAGAGGGGGAATACGTGGCAATGGCGGTGGGAAAAGCCGCTTGCGCAAAGGCGCGTCCCACCAAAGCGGGGTTAAAGACGTTAAAGCCTAAGCCCCCGAATAAACCTTTACCCAAAGCGATGGCGGCAACGCCGGAGACCGCGCCCATCCAAAGGGGAAAGCCGGGGGGCAAAGTCAGCGCCAACAATAAACCGGTGATAGCCGCGGAATAATCTTGTAAAGAGCCGGATTGCGTGCCGGTTTGAATTAAAAAACGCTCAGTGAAGAGGCAAGACAACAGCACCACCACGATGGATAAAAACGCCGAGAGCCCGTATTGGTAAACGTAATAAACGCACAAAATGGCGCAGACAAGCATAACGTGGAACATAATTTTTTCCACGCTCAAATCCCCTTTGATGTGGGGCGCTGGACGAATTTCAACTAAATTCATTGGTTCGCCGCCCTTTCTCTTAAAATTTGTTTGGAGACGCGAAATTGTTGCACCAAAGGAATGTTGGAAGGGCACACAAAGGTGCAACAGCCGCATTCAAAGCAATCGCCCAAGTGGTAGCGCGATGCCATCAATTCATATTCCCGTTTGGAAGCCAACATTCCCAAAGCGGAAGGGTTTAAGCCCATCGGGCAGCATTCCACGCAGCCTCCACACTTAATGCAGGGGTAAGTTTTGAGCGCATCTTTTTGCTCCATATCTTTTTTTCTAAACACCAAGACGCCGGACGTGCCTTTGGTGATGGGCACATCTAAGGAAGCGATGGCTTGCCCCATCATCGGACCACCCAAAATCACTTGGTGGCTTTCAGAATCTTCTAAGCCCACTTGCTCCAAAACAAAGCGCACGGGTGTGCCCAAGGGAATCCAATAGTTTCCCGGATGTTTAACGCCGGGCCCGGTGACCGTCACCACACGCTCCACCAAGCCTTTTCCGTGGGGTAACAATTTTCCCAAGGCTGAGAGTGTGCCAACATTATTCACTACCATCCCCAAAGAAATGGGCAACGCGCCGGATGCCAATTCCACGCCAAAGAGCGCCATTATGAGCATTTTTTCAGAGCCTTGCGGGTATTTGGTGGGCACCATTTCGCACAGAATTTCCCCTTCTGAAATATTCATTTCTTTAATGGCGCTTCTCATCACTTCCACCGCGTTGGCTTTGTTGTCTTCAATGCCAATAATCGCGCGCACTGCGCCGGAAGCTTTCATCGCGTAACGAATGCCCAATAATAAATCCTTAGGGTTTTCCAACATCACGCGGTGATCACAGGTTAAATAAGGTTCGCACTCGCAACCATTGACCAACAAAGTGTGCACCGAGGCTTCTTTGGGAACGGATAATTTCGCGTGTGCCGGAAAAGCCGCTCCGCCCAAGCCCACCATCCCGCAATTCCAAATGGCTTCTATGATGTCCGCATTGGGCGATTCAATTGCCAAACCCTCCCCTTCTATTTGCGTTTGTAATGAGCCCGCCTCGGCTTCCAAAATGATGGAAGGTTGCCACACTCCGCGCGCGGAAGGGAACAATTCCACCGACTGCACCACACCGGTAACCGGTGCGTGATGAGGCACGGAAAGCCAGCCATCCGCTTCTGCTATTTTTTGTCCGCGCAAAACGCGCTCGCCTGCTTGCACAAGGGGTTTAGCGGGTTTTCCAATGTGTTGCGACAAAGGCACCACAAAGCGCTTAGAAAACGCTAAGCGCCGAATGGCTTTGCTTTCGCTTCTTCCCTTATGAGAAGGCGGATGTTCGCCCCGCAAAAAAGCTTCACTGCGAAAATAATTGAGTAATCGCATAATTTAAAAAAGGGGTTATTTTCCACGGTCGACTTCAAAAAAATTTTCAAAAAAATTTCAAGTAGACCGTGGAAGAATTAATTGAATTTGTCCGCGCGCGCTTGCAATTTTTCCAAGTTCGGCTCGGATTTGTCCCACGCCGTGCCCGGGTGAATGCAGCTTGCCGTGCATTTTTCCGCAGCCTTGACGATATCCGCAAACTTCGCGCCTTTGGCGTTGATCACCACCACTTGTTTTTTGTCGTTGTAAGCAAACACCTTGGGCGCAATCGTCATACATTCATTGCACGCCGTGCAATCCAAAGAATCCACATAGGCGGCATCAAAACCGGAATCAAGGGAAGAAAGCGCACCTTGCCCTAATACCGCATCGGCTTCTGAAACCGCCAAAGGGGCGCTCAACGGGGCACTCCCCGCTTCTCCCAAAACGCTTTTGACTTTGGCAATCAATTCTTCGCGGATGGATTGCGCCAATTTTTCGTCTTTTGCCCCGTTTTTGGCTAAGCCCGCCACGTCTTTTAATTGCTTCCAAAAGTTTAAGCGCTCTTCCGTGGCTTTGACGACTTCGTTGCTGACCATCATTCTTGCCAATTGGTTTTTGGAATCCACCATCCAAATATAGGGGAATTGCCCTTCGCGCTCTTCTTTGGGTAAATTGACGAAATCCGCCAAAGAAAGCATATTGCCGTTCCAAGAAGAAGGCGGCGCTTTTTTGAAATGTTTGGCAAAGCGCCCTTCCGTCACCGCAAAATCGGCAAAGGTCATTGGAATTTCCATAGTTTGTTCGCGCTTTTCTTCATCCACATAACGCAAGGTGTAACGCGGCCAATCCGATTCAATGGAAGGGTTGCCTTCCAAACTCACGCATTCGCTCAATGTGACGCCAGCGTCCGGGTCAAAGCGGAATAAGGGATAAGCCCGCCCTTCACACGCCAATTTGCTTTGGCGCACGCTGATGTCATCCCCAATGCCGTGTTCCGGCGGGCAGACGGCGTAAATGTTGAACAAAGCCGGTCGGCGCGAATTTAAGCCATCAATAAAGCCTTCCAACAAGTGGTTGACGTGCGCGATGGTGCTTTGTAAAACAAAGGCAGAGCGGTGCGCCGTGGCAATTAAAGAAATTTCTTTTCTAATTTCTTCTTTGCCTTGCTTGGCTTTTCCAAAGGGCGCCATATCGGAAACCTGCCCGATGAAGCCGGAGGTGCACGCCTGCCCGCCCGTGTTGGAATAGACTTGGGTATCCAACACCAACACCTTCACAGGCATTCCGGAAATCAAGGCGCGGGAAAGATTTTGAAAGCCGATGTCATACATCGCGCCATCCCCCCCGATGGAGACCACCGGCGGGCACAAGAGCCATTCCTCTTCATTAAACTGTTGCCAATCAAAGCGGCGCAAGAAATCATCGTGGGCGTCCGGGTAATATTCCCCTTTCAATTCCAATTCCGCCAAACGCACGGCTTTGAAGCCTTCCGCCATTTTTGCCATATGTCCGGCGAAAATGCCCATCGCCACCGAGGGAGAATCTTGGAAGAGATGGGATGTCCACGGAAAAGGGTAAGGATGGTAAGGCCAAGTGGATGCCCACACCGAGGTGCAACCGGTGGAATTGACGATACCCATTTCGCGCCGCCCTTGTTTGGTGGGACCTTCCAAATAGCGCCAGCGCAAATCCTTTAATTTTTCTAAGGTTTGCGCGATGGTGCGCATCCAAACAGGATCAATCGGTTGGGCGGGTTTGCCGGCGGAAACGGAATCAGATAGTTTAGATAAGGTTAAATCGCCATCCTTAGCTTGTTCCACCGCGGCAATAATTGCTTGGGTGTCGCCCACATCCATTGATTCGGTGACTTTCAAACGCACGCGTTTTTCTAATCCTTCAATCAATTCGCCCAAACGTTGCACAAATTTGGCTACACGCGGCTGCATCAAAGCGGTGACGGTGGAAGTAAAGAGATGAATCACCGTTTTTTCGCCACAGCCCAAACACGCGCCATCCCCGCAAGTCATAGATTGGTAATTGTGTTTGTCTAAAAGCAAGGTTTCCAACGCGCCTACTTTTTCATCCAAAGAATCAATGCGGTTGTATTCCTTGGGCGTGCTGGGAAGTTTCAGCCAAAAATCCCAATCTTTACGCAGTTTAGCGGTGCTTTCTTGGGTTTGCGTGACCATTGTTAAAGCCTCATCCTCGCACACCTGCACGCACAAGGCACAGGCTTTACAGGTAATGGGATTGACCGTGATAGAAAAAAGCCCACCCGTTCCTTTTTCTTTTTTCTCTTTGTTCATCCAATAGGGTTTGGTGATGGAGAATTGAAAATCGCCCAATACGCTTTTGAAACGCTCAAATTCTTCCGTCATTTTGGCTTGGTCTGGCTCTTCGGCTTCTTTAATGGTGGCACTAATGGCTTCATCCATCAAACGGCGCACGGGCGCTTCTTCCGTGGTGATCAAACTTCTTAATTTCTTTTCCACCAAACGCGTGGCGCGGCGCAAAAAACGCGTGGGCGTGCCGGAGGTTTCAATCGCAGAAATGACTGTATCAAACACGCCCTGCACGCTGGAAACCAAGCCCGGAATGGCGCTATCGGGGCAAACGGTGTAACAATTTCCGCAAGCCGTGCAGTTTTGCGCCTTCCACAAGGGGTGCGTAAAACGAATGCCCGTCATATCGCGGAAAATCCCCGTTGCTGCGGGCATTAGGGACATCCCCACGAAAGGATCCACCAAATTGTCCGCGCCTTTGCCGGTTGCGTAAAAATGCCCTGTTTGTTCCCAAAAGCGGTGTATATCCGCCGCAGAGTGACTGCCCATTGCGGGGATATCACGCAACATCACCGGCAATGAAAACGGATTGTTTTCACTTTCCTTGGTTTGCGCGCCCAAGGTTTTATCGGTGATTTCTTTTAATTCAGAAAATCCACGGTCAACCACTTTTAAATTTTGCTCCACCACGGCTTGACCTTTTTTGCCGAATTTGTCTTGCAGTTGTTTTTTAATTGCATCAAACAAGCGCTCGGGCGTTAAGCCGGCTTCTTTCATCACGGAACTTGCCGCAAAAAACGCGCCTTGGAAGGCATTCCCCTGCATTCTCAATTGCAATTCCGGCGTGGGCGCTTCCTCACGCGCAATTTGGAAAGCGTCCAAATAAAAAACGCGAATTTCTTCTTCTATGATGATTTTTTGCGCCCACAAAGGAAAACTTGCCCAAGTACCTTCGCCCAAGTTGGATTGAATAATCAACACTCCACCTTTTTTTAAGCCGGATAAAGGATTGGAATGCCCAAACACGTTGGGGTCAGGCGACAATACCACATCCACATAAACATATTCGCAATTCACGCGGATGGGTTTGGGCGCAGCCGATAAATAATAAGTGGTGGGTTGCCCTTTTTTTTCTGAACCGTATTTGGGGTTGGCCTTGATGTCATAACCCAGCAATTCAAACAAAGTCACCGCCAAGTTTTTGCCGGTGGTGATGGCACCCCAACCGCCCACGGAATGCATTCGCACGGTGATGGCGCCTTTGGGCAATAAATTGGGATTTTCTGTGCCCCGCACAGAAAGGGTTTTTACGCGCGGATAAGCTTCCCGCAGGCTTTCCAAATGCACTTCATCTTTGGGACTCAACGGGTTTCTGTCAAAATCAATGGACAAATAAAAGAATTTTTTTTGTGCGCCGTTGGGCAACATATTTTCCACCGCGCCGATTAAAGCTTCCGGTTGCATATCGCGCGAACCCAAGCCAAAACAGCCGGAATAAAGGCGCGGCAAATCGCCGGGCGCATAGGTAGCGTAATCGGGATAAGGTTTTGGCTCTGCCACAGCGGAATTTTCCACGCATTTGGAAAGGGTTGAGCGCACTTCACGCATTAAGGGTAAATCTTCCGCCAAGGGTTGGTCGGTGCGCTCTAAAACCGCAACCCCTTTTTTCCCTTTTAAAACGTGCCCCAATAAATCGCCCGGGAAGGGTCTAAACATTGTGATATTGACCACCCCTACCTTGATTTTGCGCGTTTTGCGTAAGTAATCCGCCACCGCTTGCGCCTGCACCACCATTGAGCCCATTCCCACAATGAGGTATTCCGCATCTTCTGCACAATAGGTGGAAAGGCGGTTGTAACGTCTTCCGGTCAATTGGAAGTATTCATCCATCGCGCCATCGGCAATGCCTTCAATGTGGTCAAAGAAATACGGGCGCTGCCCCGCCACCGCTTGCATATAGGCGTCTTGATTTTGCACCACCCCAGAAACCATTGGGGTATCCACATCCCACACGGCGGGCACGCGGCGGCGCTTTTCCCCGTAAATCATTTTTTGGGCAGGGGTGGGCGTTTCAATTAAATCATCGGGTTTACCCAAAAACTCTGCCACCAATTCGCGCTCGGGCAAAACGGCGGATTCAATCAAATGGGTGGTCAAAAAACCATCTTGTCCCACAATGGCGGGCGTTAAAGAAAGTTCGGCGATTTTTCTGGCGATTAAATTCAAATCCGCCGCCTCGGTGGCGTTTTTCGCCATCACTTGGATGAAGCCGGTATCATCCACGCAGTGATAATCATCGTGGCTGCAATGCACGTTTAAAGAGGCTTTGGTGATGGCGCGGCAACCCATATTTAAAACATAAGGCAAGCGTTTTCCCACCGCGCCATAAAGAGATTCGTGCATAAAAGCGATGCCTTGGGCGGAAGAAAAATTGGTGGCACGCAAACCACTCATCGCCATCCCGGCGGTGACCCCCGCGGCAGCGTGTTCAGATTCCGGTTCAATGAAAATCAACGGGTGGTTGGCAATATTCAAATGCCCTTGCGCCACCGCTTCCGCCCAATATTCCCCCATTTGGGTGGAAGGCGTGATGGGGTAAGCCCCGGCGGCATCCGATGCCTCACGTTCAACGTGAATCACCGCGGTGTTGCCGTCTACGGCATCGCGCACACCCGGGTATTTCACATTTTTGGGCGCGCGTTGGGTTTCTAATTCACTTTCTAACGCGGCAATGGATTGAAACGGTTTTTTGATGATGGACATTGTAGAAGCCTCCTAAAAAATCGGTTCAACGCAACAAGGGCAACGCGCCGTTGCGCAGAATTTTTTTCGCCAACACGCCCCGCACGGGTTGGTCTATTTTTTCATACCAAACAATCGCGCCCGTGGGGCAGCGGTCTATGGCTTTTCTTTCGGTTAAATCGTTGAGGGCGTAATGCACCGTTGCCAAATTGTTTTCTAAGCTCATCACGCCTTCTTTGGAATCCATCACGCATTTGCCACACGCCGTGCACGCCACTTCACAAGCTTTTTCTGCGGTTTCGCCATCCGCTTGGCTTTTGCACGCCACCCACAGGCGGTGGCTAATCGGTTCTAAGGAAAAGAGTCCTTTGGGGCAAACTTCCACGCAATCGTTGCAGGCGGCGCATTTATTGGTATCAACCACCGGCAAACCGTGGATATCCATATGAATAGCGCCAAAGTCGCAGACCTTCATACAGTCCGCTAAGCCTAAGCACCCCCACGCGCATTCTTTCCCTCCACCGGAAACCGCGTGTGCCGCACGGCAGGAATTGTAACCGGCATAACGCGCGCGCAAATACGCCACGTGTCGCCCGCCTGCGCACGCCAAGCGCGCCACACGTTTTTCCACCGAGCCCAAATCCACATTCAAATAAAGGGCGATGGCTTTGGCTTGTTGTGGCGAGGAAACGGTGCATTGCGCCACCATCGCTTCCCCTTGCACGATTTTTTCCGCAAAGGCGCGACACCCCGCACAGCCGCAAGCCCCGCAGTTGGAATGAGGCAACATTTGCTCCACTTCCCCAATGCGCGGGTCTTCTTCCACAAATAATTTTTGATTGGCAAAAGCCAAGAGCGCCGCCAAAGCCACGCCCAAAACGGCCATAAACACGCCGGCAATCAACAGGCTAAACACATCCATACACACTCCAACAACCGCCTAAGCGGTTTTTCCACAAGACTTTCAAAAACAATTTCACAACTTCCCCCAAAGCCTTGTGAGCCGGTTTATTGAACAGATGCACGCACGTCAGCCTGCACTTGTTGATCAATCTTTGCCTACGCCAAAACATAAGCAAGGGCGGATTGTATAAAAGCCTTTTCCGCAATGCAACAACCAATTTTTTATTCTTTTTGTTTTTTAAGCTTAGAAAATTTCTAAGTTTTTGATTAAGCAAACGATTTTCTAAAAATAAAACTTGCCATCCGCCCGGTGGTTTGATTCAAACGATACGAAAAAAAACGCCCATCACAAGCGGTGCAAACATTGTAATTTTCAATCTGTTGGGGCAAGACGCCCGCTTTTTCCAATTTCATTTGCGCAATTTTTTTTAGGTCGCCCTGAAATTTTTTGGGGTTGACCGTGGAAAAAGCGTTTTCATAATCTAAAAACGCGTTTTTCACCTCTTCCCCCACTTCAAAACAGCAAGCGCCAATGGCTGGACCCATCCAAACGTGCAAATCCGTGGGCGCTTCGTTGATTTGACCCAAGGTATTTTCAACAATGCCCCCAGCCAAACCGCGCCAGCCCGCGTGAATGGCGGCGATGGTTTTTTTGCCAAACAGCAAAATGGGCAAACAATCCGCCGTTAAAATCGCCAAAACTTCATTGGGTTGGACGCTCACCGCGGCATCGGCGTTGGGGGAAAAATCGTGTGTTTGCGTCACCCGTGCACTGTGGGTTTGGTTAAGCCAAAAAGGCGAGGCGGGTAAAGGTAAGCGCGCGCGGTTGCCCAGCACCATTTCCTCATCTTCCCCCGTGTGCAGCGCCAAATTGCCATCCATTTTTTGGGTTTGCACAATCACCACGCCGTTTTTTTCTAAAACTATCTCCATTTTTTCACGCCTTTTCCACGGTGAACGCTTATTTTTTTCCAAAATTTTCCAAGGTTCACCGCGGAAAAAAAAGTTTAAAATGCCGTTTTTTTAAAATTTCTTCCCTTTTAAAAAATTATGAATCCTACCCCCATTTTATCCGTCATCATTCCGGTTTATAACGTGGAAAAATATCTCCCAGAAACCATTCAATCGG
>QLIP01068695.1_pt1 | contig 14114 bp, 15 predicted proteins | sample 1769771 | NCBI WGS metagenome assembly QLIP01 (sample SAMN09428762, study PRJNA476227) | Gut metagenome, whole genome shotgun sequencing project. | isolation source: cecum | host: Rhizomys sinensis | place: China: Jinsha town of Minqing, Fujian Province | collected 2013-09-23
CTCTTGACAAGCCGTTTTGTTGTTTATTATAATAAGAATACTTATAATAAATATTCTTAATTTATGAGAAGTGAAATGCATTTTTAAATAGCAAAGGAGGATTTGAATGCTTAAATTTGTGATACGTGCGGATGACCTTGGTTATTCCGAAGCTGTAAATTATGGCATTGAGAAATCGGTGAAAGAAGGCTTTATAGGCAGCGTGGGGCTGATGCCCAACATGCCTGCCGCAAAGCACGGGCTTTCTCTTATCGAGGGAACCAATGTTTGCATCGGGCAGCATACAAATGTCTGCCTTGGGAAGCCTTGCGCTGACCCGGCAGGCATACCGAGTCTTTTGGATGAAAACGGCAGCCTAAAAAGCAGCCGCGTTTACAGGGAAGCATACGCAAAAGAGGAAGATTTTGTGGTGTTTGAGGAGGCGTTTCTGGAAATTGAAGCCCAATATATGAAGTTTAGGGAACTTACAGGGAAAGACCCGGCATATTTTGAAGCCCATGCCGTGATAAGCGGGAATCTCTACAAAGCTTTAGAAGCGGTCGCAAAAAAATATGGCTTAAGGTATAACGATATGTCGCCCGATAGGGCGGTGGGCAAATTTGACGGTATCAGCGCTGCCGCATGCAAAATGGAGAGCATGAGCCCAGATTATGACCCTTGGCAGTGCTTAAAACGCGCAGTGGAAAACGCACGCAAGGATATGCCGAATATTTTTGTCTGCCATCCGGGATACTTGGATGACTATGTTTTGGCAAGTTCCAGCCTGACGGTAAACAGGACGAAAGAAGTCGCGATGCTCTGCGACCCTAAGATGCGCGAATGGCTTAAGAGGCAGGGCGTGGAGCTGATTACTTACAATGATATCATATAATAGCCTGAACTGTTCATGACAGGATACAGGGTCACCTTTTGGCAGTTTAGAAACAAAACAAAACATCCCGCAAATCCAATATCCACACGGACTGCGGGGTGCTTTTGCTTCGTTTTGAAATACAGTATTTCACTCTTGACAAGCCATTTTCCTTTCATTATAATCAGGATACTTACTATAAGTATTCTAATTATTTTAAATTCAGGAGAAACGAAATGCATTCTTTACACTATTCTTTAATGAAAGCGCACACAATGTTAAACCGCCGTATTTTATCTTTGGCGCAATTGATTGGACTGACTCCGGGGCAGCCTAAAATACTTGAATATTTATATTCCCATGAGGGCGTCGATCAAAAGACGATTGCAAAACATTGCGAAATCGAACAGGCAACCGTCGGCAGTATCCTATTGCGAATGGAACAGGCGGCTCTTGTCGAACGCAGGCAAATTTTAGGAAACAGGCGGTCGCTTTTTGTGTTTCTTACGGATAAGGGGAAACAGGCAGCCCAGGCAATGGAAAAAATATTTGCGGAATCTGAACAGGCAGCCTGCCATAACCTGACTGCTGCTGAAACGGCACAGCTTGAACGGCTGCTTGAAAAAGTATGCCGTTCACTTCTAAAAGAACGAAAAAGGGGAGAACACTTATGACAAAAACAAGGACTTTGAAAGAATTGGCGTTTCGTTCTTTGCTTTTGGCAATTGGACCGCGTATGCTTGGCGGTGGGCGTGCTGCATTATTGGCATTTTTCCTGCTGCTGTTAGAGTGAGTGCAATAAAGTCCTTTTTATGGGACACATACCCTGCCATACTGGAAATAGGCATAGAAATCCACAGACGATAGAAAGGCAGGGATATGATTTATGAAGAAGAAAAGAAGGAAAATGATGCAAGGAATTGGGATTGCGCTGCTTGCGGCATTTAGCATTTTTTGTATGCTGTTTGCGGCGTCAGCTGGCAGGGCGGATGCTTCTTTGGCAGAACAGAAACGCTGTTTTGATGCGCTAGAAGAGGAATATGTACGGAATATGGGCAGGCTGCTTTCTGATTCTGGATATGCCAACAGCGGCATTACGTTAACAAGCATTATCGAGGAAGATGGCAGCAGGGAGTATACGGTTTTGCTGCACCATCGCAGATTCTGGCTTTTGACACAGGAAGAAAGGAAGGAACTGATCGCAAAACTAAAGGCGATATCGTTTGCAAAAGAAAACTGTACCTTTCGTCATCAGTTTTTGTGAATGACAAACAGACGGTTTTGGATTATAATAGATGACAGAACATATGCAAGAATGGGGGATCGTTATGTCTAATATTCCAAAACCGGATGAAATTTATAAGCATTTTAAAGGCGGCCTTTATAAGATCATTGCCATAGCGCAGGATTCTGAAACAGGCGCAGACGTTGTCGTTTACCAGGCACTGTATGGAGAATTTAAAATATATGTAAGAGAGCTTTCCATGTTTATGGAAAAAGTGGATAAGGCAGCATGCCCGGAGGCATCCCAGGAATACCGGTTTGCCTTACAGACGGGCATTATAGGGCAGTCCATACAACAGCCCATACAACAGGCACCGCCAGCAAAAGAGCCTGGTCTGCCTGTAAAAGAGCCACAGGCACAAGAAGAACCAAAAGAGCAAGAGCCGCCGTTTGAGGCCGTTTTGGATGAAATGCTCATCCAATTTTTAGATGCGGACACTTACGGGGAAAAACTGAATATTTTAGCAGGGCTTCATCATAGGATTACAGACGATATGCTCTATACTATGGCGCTTTCCCTTGATCTTGATGTTGGGGAAGGCGATACAAACGAGAGGTATGCGCAGCTGCGTTCCTGTCTGCTGACATTGGAAAAGTACGAGCGCAGCAGATTGTAGGGATGCCAGGGGGCAGGATGCCTGTGATGGAGCGGACAGGGAAGGAGAGTTCGTTTATGCTATATAATCTGGAAAACAAACTTGTTATCGGCGTTTCATCACGCGCATTGTTCAATCTGACAAAAGAAAACGAAATTTTTGAAACAAAAGGGGTAGAAGCATACTGCAAGTATCAGGTGGCGCATGAAAATGAAGTGCTTGCACCAGGCCCAGGCTTTGCCTTGATACGGGCGCTCTTAAAATTAAACGAATGCAAAGGCAGGAAAGATACGGTTGAGGTCATTGTCATGTCAAGAAACAGCGCGGACACCTCGCTTAGGGTTTTTAATTCCATCGCCCATTACGGACTGCACATTACACGGGCAGTTTTAGCGTCTGGCGCGGCGCTTGCCCCTTACCTTAACGCATTGAAGGTCGATCTGTTTTTGTCCGCTTATGAAGACGATGTGCAAAGCGCAATCGACTCGAATATTGCCGCCGGGATTATCTGCTGCGACAAAATCCATACTTACGGGCATAAAAACAGAAAGCAGATACGCATTGCATTTGATGGGGATGCGGTCATTTTTGCGGATGAGTCGGAGCATATTTTTAAAGAGCATGGCCTAGAGGCATTTGAGGAAAATGAGAAGCAAAATGCAGAAAATCCGCTGCCTGAAGGGCCGTTTGCCAAATTTTTGCGCATTATATCAGGCATCCAGAGAGAATTTCCGCCACAGGAGGCGCCAATCCGCACAGCGCTTGTAACGGCAAGGAGCGCTCCGGCGCACGAGCGCGTCATCAGGACGCTTAGGGCATGGAATGTCAGGATTGACGAGGCTTTTTTCCTTGGCGGCATTGCCAAGAAAGATATATTAGAGGCTTTCGGGGCAGACATATTTTTTGACGATCAGGCAGTGCATACGGCGTTAGCGGCGGAAGTCGTGCCGTCTGCAAGGGTGCCAAGCAGGAGCATTGCCTGTTGACTTTGCATGTGCAAAATTACAGAAAGGTAACGATAGAAAAATGTTTCAGCCAGAATGGATCGTTGCGCCGCTGTTAGCGTGGTACGATAAAGGAAAAAGAATACTGCCGTGGAGAGAGGATCCTACGCCATACCGAGTATGGGTATCAGAGATTATGCTCCAGCAGACAAGGGTAGAGGCGGTAAAGCCGTATTTTGAGCGTTTTATGGCAACGCTGCCCGATATCGGCGCATTGGCACAGGCCAAAGAAGAAACCCTGTTAAAACTTTGGGAAGGGCTTGGCTATTATAACCGCGCAAGAAACATGCAAAAGGCTGCGGTATTGATAAAAGAGCGGCATAACGGGGAAATTCCGGCTGACAGTAAAATCCTGCAGACGCTTCCAGGCATTGGCAGGTATACGGCGGGTGCGATTGCCTCAATCGCATACCGCCAGCAAGCCCCTGCGGCAGACGGCAATGTGCTGCGCGTCATTGCAAGAGTCAGCGCGGATGACGGAGATATATTGACCGAAAAAGCCAAGAGAAAAACAGAACAGCTCCTCTTAGAAATTATGCCAAAAGAGCGCAGCGGGGACTTCAACCAGGCGTTGATGGAGCTTGGCGCGCTAGTATGCCTGCCAAATGGCCAGCCAAAATGCGGGATATGCCCGTGGCAGTCTTTCTGCGAGGCAAAAAAACAAGGCAGGATTGGCGAACTTCCAAGGAAAACCGCAAAAAAGGCAAGGACTATTGAATATAAGACAATACTGATCATCCAGGATGCAGACAAAGCGGCAATCCATAAACGGCCCACAAAGGGACTGTTAGCGGGCATGTATGAATTTCCCTCAATGGACGGGGTGCGCACCCGTGACGAAGCAATCGCGTATTTAAAGGGACTTGGCTTACAGCCGCTGCATATCAGGCCGCTTCCAGAAGCAAAGCATATTTTTACGCATAAGGAATGGCACATGAGCGGGTATGCGGTGCGCGTGGATGAACTGGCAGCAAAAGACGGGCAAAGCGGCGGCCTGCTGTTTGTAGAAACAAAAGAAATGAAGGAGCGTTATCCGATTCCTTCCGCTTTTGCGGCATATAGAAAATATTTGGATGCGATGCCCCAATCCCCGGCGGGTCAGGAACGCGTTTTGTAAAAGCTGGACGCAGTGTACGGGCAGTATAAGATTAGGTATACGATGGCAGCGAGCGCGGCGCCGGTAATGACATCTACGGCGGAATGCTGCTTGATCATGACGGTAGAGAGGGAAATGGATGTGCATATGGCAAAAGAAACAGCGTGCATCCATTTTTTATTTTGAAGCGACTGGCAGTGCACGATGGAAAGATGCGCAATGACAGAGTCGTACACATGGATGCTTGGCAATATATTTGTGGAAGTGTCAATGCCATACAGGAAATTGACCAAACTAGTCAATATATTGTCCCGAGGCATGATGGCAGGACGGAGATTGTGCCCGTTTGGATAAAAGAGCGATACGGCAAGAAACAGCGTCATGCCAAACGCCAAGGCGGCAAAATTGCGGTAATATTCTTTTTTGTCCATGAAAAGAAAATACAGCACAGAGCCCGCCATATAAGGAAACCAGAGAAAATAAGGGAGGACGAACAATTCACAGAAAGGAATATAGTCGTCAAGCGCCATATGGACCATATGGTACTGTGATGTAACGGTCTGCTCGATGTAAAAAAAGCCAAGCAGGAAGAAAAACATATAAACAAGCCATAAAGAGGCATGGCGGTAACGCATGATAAATTGTTTCATTCTATTCTAAATTTCTCCTTCGGACACGGATGATAATAATATAAGAATATTATAGCCAATTTTATATAATAAATTTCACTTTCGACTGTAAGCATGTAACGAAAATGCAGTCCGCTTTTGTTTCGACCTCACCGTCAGTATGTACCCAGAGAGGGGCAGACGCCTGGATGCGGATGTTTTGCGCACGTAAGAGGAATACATTTTGGAATGCGGCATGCTTTCCGAAGAAAGCAGTCGGCAGGATGCATAAAAGTTTCAGTTTTGACATCGGGCCGGCAATGCATATATCTAACAGGCCGTCCGTGTAGCTTGCGTGCGGGCAGAACTGAAAGCCGCCTCCCTCATACCGGTGCACCATAGCGGCGATAAAGAGGAATTTTGGCAGATGCATCGTCCGCTCCCCGTCAAGCGTGATATTACAGGAAACGGTTTTTGCGGCAATCAGCTGCTTTAGGGCAATGCCAAGGTAAGTCAGCTTTCCAAGGCCGACGCGGTTTAACGCATTTTTGAGCGCGGAACGCTCTGCCTCCTCGCATACGGCAGCGTCAAAGCCGATACCGGCGCCGACGTTAAAAAAGCGCACCTTCCAAGGAGCTTTGCCATCCGGCGATTCATAATCGATCCTGCCAATGTCCATGACGATGGGCGGCGGGGAATCCAGTATATGCAAAAGCGCCTGCACCGGGTCGTGCGGCATGCCAAGATCCCTTGCCAGATCGTTGCTGGATCCGGTCGGGATATAGGCAATGACCGTGTGCGCAAAATCCTGGATGCCCTGCAAGACTTCATTCATAGTGCCGTCACCGCCAAGAACGATCAGGCATACTGTTTCCCCGTGCGTATCGCCTGTAATGGCGGCAGTATGGGAAATGGCATCGCCGCGTCCTGTCGTAAAATAGGGCTGGAATGCAATATTTTTTTGTTCCAAAATAGGAACGAGCGTTTCCCAGATTTTCTTTCCTCTCCCCGATCTGGAAGCGGGATTGATAATCATATGATACATGGCGATACCTTTCTCATCTTTCGTCAAACCAAAATTAAAAAGCACGCTATTATGTTAGCGGCTTAGCATGATAAAGTCAATAGCTGTATACAAAAAGACTTTCCAACACACAGAGGCTGTGTTATAATGCGTTTAGTTTGACATAGCAAGAGAAAACGAAGGAGGCAGAAAATGTATTCGTTAGAAGAAGTAAGAAGGACAGATCCTGAAATTGCGGAAGCGATCGAGGCAGAAGAGAGGCGGCAGGACAGCCATATTGAGCTGATCGCGTCTGAGAACTGGGTAAGCAGGGCGGTTATGGCCGCTATGGGGAGCGTGCTTACAAATAAATATGCGGAAGGGTATCCCGGCAAACGGTATTACGGCGGGTGCGGCTGCGTTGACGTTGTGGAAGAGCTTGCAATCGCACGTGCAAAAGAACTGTTTGGATGCGATTATGCAAATGTGCAGCCGCATTCCGGCGCACAGGCAAACCTTGCAGTGCAGTTTGCAATCTTAACGCCCGGGGATACGGTCATGGGCATGAACCTTGCACACGGCGGCCATTTAACACACGGCTCACCGGTCAACATTTCCGGGAAATATTTCAATATCGTGCCTTACGGCGTCAATGACGAAGGCTTTCTTGATTATGAGGAGCTTAGGAAGGGTGCGCTTGCCTGCAAGCCTAAGATGATCATTGCGGGCGCAAGCGCGTATGCGAGGACGCTTGATTTTGCGAAGTTTAAAGAAATTGCGGACGAAGCCGGGGCAGTCTTGATGGTAGATATGGCACACATTGCCGGTTTAGTGGCGGCGGGGCTTCATCCAAGCCCGTTCCCGCATGCGGACGTCGTGACGACAACGACGCATAAGACGCTGCGCGGGCCAAGGGGCGGCCTGATTCTTGCGGGCCAGGAAGCGGCAGAGAAATATAATTTTAACAAGGCAATCTTCCCGGGCATCCAGGGCGGTCCGCTGATGCATGTGATCGCTGCTAAGGCAGTATGCTTTAAAGAAGCGCTTAGCGGGGAATTTAAGGCGTACCAGAAAGGGATTATCGACAATGCACAGGCACTTTGCGCGGGACTAAAAGCCCGGGGCGTGAAAATCGTATCGGACGGCACGGACAATCATTTGATGCTTGTAGATTTGACGAATTTTGGGCTGACAGGCAAAGCTGTGGAACAGCTGTTAGACCAGGCGCACATTACATGCAATAAAAATACGATACCAAACGACCCGAAATCCCCGTTTGTTACAAGCGGCATCCGCTTAGGGACGCCGGCGGTAACTTCAAGGGGCATGAATGGACAGGATATGGACTGCATTGCAGAGGCGATTGCGCTTATTATAAAAGGCGGGGAAGCAAACATTCCAAAAGCCCGGGCAATCGTAGCAAAGCTGACAGCAAAATACCCGCTCATACATGCATAACAGGGAGGCAACGATGCGTTACCGAAGTTTAGACAGGCTTAGAGGCGTGACTGTGGCCAGCATGATACTTTACCATGCGGTGTGGGACCTGGTATATATCTTCCATATGGAATGGAAATGGTATGAATCACTTTTAGGGCATGTATGGCAGCAGAGTATTTGCTGGACGTTCATTTTCCTTTCCGGTTTTTGCTGGCAGCTTGGCAGGAAGCGCATGAAAAGAGGGCTGCTTGTCTTTGGGATGGGGCTTTTAATCATGGGGGCAACGATGTTTCTTGCCCCCGGGCAGCGCATTGTTTTTGGCGTGTTAACGTGCATTGGCTCTTGCATGCTTTTGCTCATCCCGTTAGAAAAACTGCTTGCCAAAATCCCCGCACCGGCAGGGATCTGGGGCAGTTTTTTGCTTTTTATCCTCTTTCACGGCGTAAGCAGCGGTTTTCTTGGGTTTGGGGCGCTTTCGCTTTTGCAAATGCCAGCGTTCTTGTACCGGGATTATGCTACGGCTTACCTGGGTTTTCCAAAACCAGATTTTTATTCTGCAGACTATTTTCCGCTGCTGCCCTGGCTGTTTTTGTTCCTTGCGGGATTTTTCTGCTTCCGTTTTTTAAAAGAAACCGACAGGCTAAAATGGCTGGAGGCGCCATGGCACCTAACGGGCAAAAAGCGCGGCGGCCGGTTTGGCGCATTCTTGCGGCTTCCGGAACAGGGGTTAGCGTGGGCTGGCAGACATGCCCTGCTCATTTACATGCTGCACCAGCCGCTTCTTTATGCAATACTGAAGCTGTGGAAAACACTTGCATTTCTGGACATGCTGTGAGATAATTTGTCAGTGATGCACACATTTTAAGATAGGATAAGCAAAAAGCAGCAAAAGAATGGAGAATCTATATGTTAAATACAGCAGTATTCGGATACGGCACCGTTGGCAGCGGCGTTGTGGAAGTCATTGAGAAAAACAGTGAGATGGTAAATAAAAAGGCGGGAGAGGAAATCCGCGTAAAATATGTGTTGGATATACGCAGCTTTGAGGGGGATCCGATACAGGACCGGATTGTACATGACGTGAATGTCATATTAGATGACCCGGATGTCAGTATTATTTGCGAAACGATGGGCGGCATAGAACCGGCCTATACGTTTACGAAACAGGCACTTTTACGCGGCAAAAGCGTATGCACGTCCAACAAAGAGCTTGTGGCAAGCCATGGGCCGGAATTGCTTGCGCTTGCCCGGGAAAATAAATGCAATTACTTATTTGAAGCGAGCGTCGGCGGCGGGATACCGATCATCCGCCCGCTCAATTACTCCCTTACGCCGGAAAAAATAGACGGCATTACCGGCATTTTAAACGGCACGACCAACTATATTTTATCCAAAATGGAAAAAGAGGGCACCGATTTTGCCGATGCGTTAAAAGAAGCGCAGGAGAAAGGCTATGCGGAGAAAAATCCAGAGGCAGATGTGGAAGGGTACGATGCATGCAGGAAGATTGCAATCCTTTCTTCCTTAATGAGCGGCAAAAATGTAAACTACCAGGACATTTACACGGAAGGCATTACGAAGATTTCGCCGTTAGATTTTAAGTATGCTGCAAAACTGGGCATGACAATCAAGCTGTTAGCTATGAGCAAAGAAGCGGACGGCTCCTATTTTGCGATGGTTGCGCCGTTTTTCATTGCCAAAGAGCATCCGCTCTATAGCGTAAGCGGCGTATTTAACGCGGTATTTGTGCATGGCAATATGCTGGGCGATTCCATGTATTATGGCAGGGGAGCGGGGAAACTTCCGACGGCGAGTGCTGTTGTATCGGATGTGATCGATTGCGCAAGGCATATCGGCAAGACGATCATGTGCTTTTGGGATGCCGAGGATGCAAAGCTAAAGAGCATTGCCCAAATTGAGAGGCGTTTTTTTGTACGCGTCAAAGATAGCGGGGAAACGATGGCAATGGCAAAAGAAAACTTCGGCGCAGCCGGTCTTTTGCGTGTGGACGGCGCAGAAGGCGAGTTTGCGTTTGTGACTGGGCGGATGAAGGAGTGTGAGTTTGCCCAAAAAAGCAAAAACCTGGCAGACGCGCTGCTTGCAGCCATACGCTTAGAAGACTGATGCGCTTAGAAATTTTAAGGAATGGAGATTGCTATGAAATATATTATTGTGCTTGGAGACGGCATGGCGGATGAGCCGATCGCGCAGCTTGGCGGCAAGACGCCCCTTGCCTATGCCGACACGCCTGTCATGGACAGGCTGAGCAGACTTTCGGAGATTGGGCTGGTCCATACGATACCGGAAGGGATGAAACCCGGCTCTGATACGGCAAACCTGTCCGTGCTTGGGTATGACCCTAAAATTTATTATTCGGGGCGTTCGCCGTTAGAGGCGCTTAGCATCGGCGTTCTTATGGAAGATACCGACGTTGCGCTGCGTTGCAATATTGTGACGCTTTCAGAGGAAGAAGGCGTATTTGAGGAAAAGACGATACTAGACCACAGTTCCGGCGAGATCAGTACGAAAGAATGCGCCATTTTGCTAGAGGCGGTCAAAGAACAGCTGGAAAATGCGCGTTATCAATTTTATACAGGCACAAGCTACCGCCACTGCCTGATATGGAAAGAAGGAGAAACGCTGGAGCTGACGCCGCCGCATGACGTGCTTGGACAGACGATTGGGCAATACCTCCCGGAAGATGCCACGCTTCGTGCGATGATGAAAAAAAGCCATGAAATACTGATGACCCATCCGGTCAATATAGAAAGAAAAAAACGCGGCTTAAATCCAGCTAACTGCTGCTGGTTTTGGGGCGCGGGCACGCGGCCGGCCCTTTCCTCTTTTGAAAAAAAGACAGGCAGGAAGGGCATTGTCATTTCAGCGGTAGATTTGTTAAAAGGCATTGCGGCAGGCGCGGGCATGGCAGCGGCAGACGTAGAGGGCGCCACAGGCGGGCTGCATACCAATTATGCGGGCAAGGTGGAGGCGGCAGTCAAAGCGTTGACGGAAGATGGCTTTGATTTTGCCTATATCCATGTGGAAGCACCGGATGAAATGGGGCACCAGGGCAGCATAGAGCGAAAAGTGCAGGCGATAGAATATTTGGACGGGGAAGTGGTCGGAGCGTTAGAACGGGCGCTTTCCAAGAAAGGCACGCCGTTCCGGCTGCTCGTCCTGCCAGACCATCCAACGCCAATCCGCGTGCGGACGCATACGGCGGACGATGTGCCGTATATGCTTTATGACAGTACAGTACCGCAGGAACATACATGGGCATATAATGAAAAAGAAGCGGCTGAAAGCGGCAATTATATTGCAGTAGGGCATACGCTCATCGACAGGCTGTTTGGGAAATAGGAAAGAGAAAAGATAGGAGTTGCAATACAATGAAAAAAGTAGTGAAGTTTGGCGGCAGTTCCCTTGCGAGTGCAGAGCAGTTCCAGAAAGTGGGGCATATCATTCAGGCAGACGAAGAAAGGAAGTATGTTGTGCCTTCCGCCCCGGGGAAAAGGTTTCCAGAAGATACAAAAGTAACGGATATGCTCTATGAATGTTATGCGCAGGCAGAAGCGGGCAGTGATTTTATGCCTCTTTTGGGCGCGATCAAAGAGCGTTATGAAAATATTGTGGCGGGGCTGCATCTTGCAGTGGCGTTAGATGAGGAGTTTCAGACAATCGCTGCCTCTTTTAGGGCAAAGGCAGGGAGCCATTATGCGGCTTCCCGAGGGGAATATTTAAACGGCATTTTGATGGCGGCATATTTAGGATATGAATTTGTCGATGCGGCGGAAGCAATCTTTTTTGATGAAGATGGCAGTTTTAACGCGTATAAGACGAATAAGATGCTTGCCAAAAGGCTTGCGGGGATAGAGCGGGCGGTCATTCCTGGTTTTTACGGGGCAATGCCCGATGGGACAATACGGACTTTTTCCCGGGGCGGCTCTGATATTACGGGCTCCATTGTGGCAAAGGCGGTCAAGGCGGATGTTTATGAAAACTGGACGGATGTGTCAGGTTTCCTTGTGACCGACCCAAGGGTCATTCCAAATCCTGTCGGCATTGAAACGATTACTTACAGGGAGCTGCGCGAGCTTGCGTATATGGGGGCGAGCGTATTGCACGAGGATGCAATTTTTCCAGTAAGGAGCGAAGGGATACCGATCAATATCAAAAATACGAATGCGCCGGAAGATAACGGAACATGGATTGTGGAAAGCACCTGCCAGAAATCCAAATATACGATTACCGGAATCGCCGGCAAAAAAGGCTTTGCTTCAATCAATATAGAAAAAGATATGATGAACTCCGAGATTGGCTTTGGCCGCCGTGTGCTGGAAGTTTTTGAGCAAAATGGCATTTCCTTCGAGCATGTGCCTTCCGGCATCGATACGATGACGGTGTTTGTGCACCAGGACGAATTTATGGACAAGGAGCAGAAGGTAGTAGCGGGGCTGCACCGTATGACGCAGCCGGACTCTATTGAAATAGAGGCAGATCTTGCGCTCATTGCGGTAGTTGGGCGCGGCATGAAAGCAACGCGTGGCACGGCAGGCAGAATTTTCTCTGCGCTTGCGCACGCCAATGTCAATGTCAAGATGATAGACCAAGGTTCTAGCGAGTTGAATATTATCATCGGTGTTGCCAACAGTGATTTCGAAGCTGCCATCAAGGCGATTTATGATATTTTTGTATTGGCGCGGATTTAAGAAAGAAATACACCTGTGCGTTTTAGGGTCAAACTGCACAGGTGTATTTTTTTTGCAAGCGGCGGCTTATTCGTGTCCGTGTTTGTAGTGTCTGCCGTTTGTCGTGTGGCTTTCCGGCTCTATAATAAGTTCCCGGATCTGGCGCATGGTAAGTCCTTTGATGTCTTCTGCGCTCATATCAGGGCATGTTTCCTGTAATTTTAAAAGTGCCTGGTATTTTCCGACGGACAATCCCATGGAGTGCGCTTCGTCGGCGTCATCAAAGCTGCCTGTATGGCAGTAGGTATGCGGATGGCTGGGAATATGGGTCTCAATGTCTGCAAGTATTTCCTTGCTTTCCTGTTCGCTGCGTCCGATGACGGAGATGGAGAGTGTTTCGTTTCTGCGCAGGCAGTCGGTGATTGTTTCGCTGGAAAACAGTTCATCCAGTGCGCTTTTATAGTCCATAAATTTAAGATGCAGGGAATCTTCCAGGCGTGCGCCGTCGTCGTTGTAGCTGTTGCTTGCAATGACTTTGCCAAACCGGTTGATGGTAAGTTCGATCGACGGGTTGATGTCGATGCTGATAATGGATACCCGGGTAAAGTATGCGCGGTATCCGCTAAAAGCAAGCAGGAGGCAAAGAAGGAAGGCGGCGGCTGTAGGCACAAGGTATTTGTAGCGCATGCTGCGTGCATGCTGCTGTGAATGGACGTCATGGACGCCATGTATGCCATGTATGCCGTTTGCGGCCTGGCTGGCGATAAATTCTTTTGTATGTGTTTTTAGTCCGGGTTCTGCGTGAATTTGGCCAAATGTTTCTTTTATCTTTTTATGCATTGTCGTCACCTCCCAGTTTTTCCCGAAGTATATTTCTGGAACGTGCAAGACAGGTGTAGACTGTGTTGACGTTCTTGCCAAGGATTTTTCCTATTTCCGGGGCAGAATAGCCTTCGTAGTAGTGGAGATAGATTATGTTTTTATATTTTGCGGGCAATGACTGTACTGCCTCTAAAACTTCCGTATGTTCCTGTTTTAGCAGGGACGGATGGGTGGAAAGTTCGTCAATGGAGGTCGTATGTGTGCGGAAGAAGTCTTTTAGGAGGTCTTTGCATGCGTTTAGGGTGACGCGGATAAACCATGCTTTTTCATGTTCTTCGCTTTGGAAGGCGACGGAACTTAGAACGTATTTCAAAAAGACTGTTTGAAATATGTCCTGTGTGTCGTGGTAGTTTTTCAGGTGTATCATGCAAAGTCGTCTGACCATGTCTGCATATTGGTCGATTGCTTTGTTTACTTCTTGTTCGCTGCGCATAGTCTTCTCCGTAGTGGAAGGGTATTTTTGTTTTTATGGTTATTATGATATTCTTCTGTGAAAAGATATGCAAGTGTTTTCTGTTTATAATACGATTGGGAGTGTGCGGTTCGTTCATAAGGAGGGTGTTTTTTTCACTTTGCCGGACAGGGAGGGGTGTGCTTCACTGTGCCTGGCAGGGAGGGAAGGTGTCTCATTGTGCCTGGCAGGCGGGCAGCAGGCGCCATCCG
>QLIP01008789.1_pt1 | contig 14074 bp, 14 predicted proteins | sample 1769771 | NCBI WGS metagenome assembly QLIP01 (sample SAMN09428762, study PRJNA476227) | Gut metagenome, whole genome shotgun sequencing project. | isolation source: cecum | host: Rhizomys sinensis | place: China: Jinsha town of Minqing, Fujian Province | collected 2013-09-23
ATATTCATAACCAAATGGATTATGCTGTAGCCAGAGGAAAGGCTGAAGGTATGGCTGAAGGCATGGCACAGGGTATGGCACAGGGCATGGCACAAGGCGTGGCACAAGGCGTGGCACAAGAACGCCGTCAGATAATTTTGACCATGCGGTCGCTTGGTTTTGACGCAAAAACAATATCTGAATGTACAGGTGTCCCGATTGATGATATTGTGACTATTTGATTCTGTTGCAAATTGAATTCTCGTGATGTGTATATCTCCCTGCGAGGCAGGTATTCGCATCCATAAGACTACATCTTGTAAAAATTGAAGATTAACGCTACTCATTGCTTATTGGAATGAGTAGCGTTTGTTTTTTTTGATTACCAATATTTTAGTAATTTCTTTTTAATATTTGTTATACATAGTAGCTCACATAATAAAGTTGTTTAAGCAACTTTAATTATAGAGAGTTGTTTTGGAGTAGAATTTAACATTTATATGTTAGGCTGCAAAGTTGAATAAATCGGAATAATTGAGTAATTTTGCGAAAAATATTTCTAACTATGAATAGAAGCTTTTGTAATATATCCACGGCTTTGTTTGGCGTGGTGGCGACAGCGGCGAGTGCAGTGGCCGCAAAACATGATCGTCCGAATATCATATTGTTTATGGTCGATGACATGGGTTGGCAGGACACGTCGGTGCCTTTTGCATCTGACACTACAGCTTATAATAGAATGTTTCGTACTCCGAATATGGAGCGGCTTGCGGCCTCGGGCATGAAGTTTACGCAGTCGTATGCCTGTGCTATCAGTTCGCCGTCGCGTTGTTCGCTTTTTACCGGAGCGAATGCGGCACGTCATCGCGTCACTAATTGGACATTGCGTCGCGATCAGACCAACGATGAGGGCGTGGCTTTGGATACAATGGCTCCTCCGTCGTGGAATTTTAACGGCATACAGCGCGTAGAGGGGATTCCGAACAGTTTTGTCGGACCATCGTTTGTGCAAGAACTGAAGGATAATGGTTACCATACAATTCATGTCGGAAAGGCACATCTTGGCGCGATGGACACTCCTGGCGAGGATCCGCACCATTGGGGCTTTGAGGTGAATGTTGCCGGTTCGGCCGCAGGTGGCTTGGCTACATATCTGAGCGAGCGTAATTATGGTCATGACAAGAATGGAAATCCCGTGTCGCCCTTTGCGGTGCGCGACTTGGAGAAGTATTGGGGCACCGGTACGTTTGCAACCGAGGCTCTGACTCAAGAGGCAATAAAGCGTTTGGATCAAGCCGAGAAATATGGTCAGCCTTGGTTCTTGTACATGTCGCATTATGCTGTGCATGTGCCGATTGATCGAGATTCGCGTTTCTATCAGAGTTATATCGACCGTGGCTACACGCCCAAAGAGGCGGCATATGCATCGCTTGTAGAAGGAATGGATAAGAGTTTGGGCGATTTGCTCGACTGGCTCGACCGAACAGGTGAAGCCGACAATACGATTGTGATATTTATGAGTGATAACGGCGGTCTGGCCGCTTCGCCGGCATGGCGCGATGGTGCGATACACACGCAGAACGCACCGCTGCGTTCGGGCAAGGGGTCCTTGCTTGAGGGCGGTGTGCGCGAGCCTATGATAGTGCGTTGGCCAGGTCGTACGGCACCCGGTTCCGTTCAGGATAAGTATACGATGATCGAGGATTTTTATCCGACTATTCTCGAAATGGCAGGCATACAGAAGTCTAATCATTACGGGCATAAGATCGACGGCCGTAGCTTTGTGCCGTTGATCGATGGCACGGGCGATCCGTCGAAAGATAGAGATATCGTATGGAACTTCCCGAATGTATGGGGACTTAGTGGACCTGGCATCGATGTTAGTTGTGCGTTGCGTCACAATCAATGGAAACTGATATATAACTATGCCACCGGAGAATCTGAACTTTACAACATCGACAAGGATATGGGTGAAACCCAGAATCTGGCTCAGAGCGAACCGAAGGTATTGAAGATGATGCAGCGACGATTGAGCGATCGCTTACGTAGCGTCGATGCTCAGCGCCCCACGTTCCGCAAAAGCGGCAAGATTGCAGCATGGCCCGATGGCAAGGAATAAAGATAAAGAAGTTGTGAAACGAGCTTCATAGTCTTTCATTAGAAAAATAAATTTAAACAACGTCAATTATTGAAGAAAAATTATTATCTTTGCAAGGAAGTTGTCTTAAATTTTGCAAGGTGTATGACAGACGTGCACTGAAGTTGAAAAGACAACTTTGTGATGAAGTTGTTTAAACTTATTTACGAATCTAAAAATGAAGTTGAAAAGACAACTTCAATTAAAATCAAGAAATAGGAAAAGATATGAAATTTAATGTAGAGGGAAGAACTTTTCAGCAGCAGTTGTCGGCTGTAAGCAAGGTTATAAATGCCAAAAATGCGTTGGCGATACTCGACAACTTTCTGTTGAAAGTAGAGGGCGATCGTCTTAGCATTACGGGCAGTGACCAAGAGAATGTTTTGACAGCATTTATGACCATTACCGAGAGCGAGACCGATGGCGTGATTGCAGTTCCGGCCAAGCGCCTGCTTGAAATTACGAAGGAGATTTCGAATCAGCCCCTCACATTCATTATAAACGACGACACTAAGGAGATTGAAATTGAGTTCCTTACAGGTCACTTTACATTTATGGGTGTCGACGCTACGGAGTATCCCGAGCGCCGTATGCTTGCCGATGCAAAGCGCATGATGTTGCCCTCGTCGGTGGTCCAGAAGGGTATCGACAATACGTTGTTTGCGGTCAGCACCGAGCCTGTGCGTCCGATCATGACCGGTATCTATTGGGATATTCACACCGATGACGTAACATTTGTGAGCTCGGATACGCATAAGTTGGTGCGTTATGTGAATCGTTCGGCAGCACCTGGTATCGAGGCATCGTTTATCCTGCCATTCAAGCCTGCGAATATTCTGAAGGGTATCATCGGTAAGGATGATGCTGATGTCAAGATTGATTTCGATGAGCGTGGCGCTACGTTCGAAACGGGCGATTATGTGCTCTCGACCCTCTTTATCAATGGAAATTATCCGAACTATAATCGAGTTATTCCGCGCGAGAATCCGTTTGAGATGACAGTTGATCGTGGCACTTTAATGTCGGCGCTTCGTCGCATGGCGGTGTTTGTGCCCAAGTCGTCGAGCCTGTTGGTGGTTGAGATGAGTCAGGATGGAATGTTGTTGCATGCCCAGGATTTGGATTATGGCACATCGGCCGACGAACAGGTGCGTTGCGACTATTCGGGTAACAATATGACCATTGGCTTCAACTGTCAGTTCATGATCGAGATTTTGAATAACATTCCGGACGACAGTGTGGTGCTGAAGTTGTCGGATCCGGCTCGCCCGGGTGTTTACACTCCGCTTCAGCAGGGTGAGGGCGAGGATCTCGTGGTGATTCAGATGCCTATGCAGGTTCTATAATTTGAACAGAATATGAAATTGAATTTAGAGCGTCCGTTGATATTTTTTGATTTGGAAACGACGGGCACAAATATAATGCGCGACCGTATTGTTGAGTTTAGCTACGTCAAGGTTTATCCCGACGGGCACGATGAGTCGAAGTCGCGCCGATTGAATCCGGAGATGCCTATCCCGCCCGAAAGTACGGCAGTGCATCATATCTCGGACGAGGATGTGAAGGATGCCCCGACGTTCCGCCAGGTGTCGAAGGCGTTGCTCGATATCTTTGAAGGTTGCGACATTGCAGGCTACAACAGCAATAAGTTCGACGTGCCTCTATTGATGGAGGAGTTTAATCGTGTCGGACTGAAGTTTGATCTCACGGATCGAAAGTTTATTGATGTGCAGACCATCTTCCATAAGATGGAGCAACGCACGCTCGTGGCCGCTTATCGTTTCTATTGTGGCAAGGAGTTGGACAATGCGCATTCGGCCGAGGCCGACACTCGTGCCACCTACGAAGTATTGCTTGGTCAGCTGGCCAAATATCCTGATTTAGAGAATGATATTGCGAAATTGGCCGAATTCTCAAAGACAGGTAAGAACGTGGATCTCGCCGGACGCATAGTGTTGAACGATAAGGATGAAGCCGTGTTTAACTTCGGTAAGCATAAAGGTTCGAAGGTTGTAGATGTATTCCGTCGCGAGCCGTCGTTCTATTCGTGGATGATGCAGGGCGATTTCCCAATCAATACGAAGGATGTGATTACGGTTCTATATGCGGAATCGCGCGACGGGGGATTGTTTAAGAACAGCTAAAGATGAGTAATATACTTAAGGGCAAACACATAGTGCTTGGAATCAGCGGTGGCATCGCGGCGTATAAGTCGGTGACACTGCTGCGTTTGCTTGTAAAGGCAGGTGCCGAGGTACAGGTTGTAATAACGCCGGCTGGCAAGGAGTTTATAACGCCCGTGACGTTGTCGGCTTTGAGCCAGCGACCGGTGGTGAGTGAATTCTTTACGGCCAACACAGGCGAATGGCATAGCCACGTCGACCTGGGATTGTGGGCGGATCTGATGGTGATTGCACCTGCCACCGCATCGACCATAGCAAAGATGGCAAATGGCGTGGCCGACAATATGCTCATAACAACATATCTTTCGGCAAAGGAGGATGTGATGATAGCTCCGGCAATGGATTTGGACATGATGGCGCATCCCTCTACTACTCGCAATCTTGAGCAGTTGCGTCGCGATGGTGTAATTGTCGTTGAGCCCGCTGCTGGCGAATTGGCCAGTGGCTTGGTGGGTCGGGGTCGTATGGAGGAGCCTGAAGGTATTTTTAAGGCAATTGAGCAATATTTTGCCCAACAGCAGGATTTGGTTGGACGAAAAGTTGCAATTACTGCCGGTCCGACCTACGAGCGTTTGGATCCGGTGCGATTCGTAGGCAACTATTCGAGTGGCAAAATGGGTGTGGCATTGGCCGAGGAGTTTGCGTCGCGGGGCGCTGAGGTTACGTTGATATGCGGTCCGATTTCGGTGCCGGTAACCGATCAGCGGATTCGCAGAGTGAATGTTGAGTCGGCATGCGAGATGCTTGAGGCATCGCGCGAACCCTTTGCTAAGTGCGACATCGGCATTTTTGCTGCAGCCGTAGCCGATTATCGCCCAGAGGTAACGGCCGAGAAGAAGATAAAGCGTGAAGGCGTGGAGGATATGACGATTCGAATGGTTCGTAATCCTGACATTGCAGCAACGCTTGGTGGCGAGAAACGCGCCGATCAGACATTTGTATGCTTCGCTCTCGAAACCGATTCGGAGCGCGAGAATGCAATGCGAAAGCTTGAGCGCAAGAATATGGATATGGTGGTGTTGAATTCGTTGCGCGATAGCGGAGCGGGATTCCAAACCGATACGAATAAGATAACAATAATGCGTCGCGACGGAAGCTCGAAAGAATTTCCACTCAAGAGCAAGCGTGATGTGGCGCACGACATTGTGGAGGAATTGAAATGAGGTGGTTGACGGCTGTATTCGCAATCGTGTGTATGTCGTTCTTGAGTCAGGCTCAGGAGCTTCGATGCGTTGTGGAGGTAAACTCGCAGTCGGTCGAGGGTTCGAATAAAGCTGTGTTCGAATCGCTCAAGGAGGGCATAACCTCCTATATGAATGAAACGAAGTTTAGCAATGCCATCTTTTCTGAAACAGAGAAGATAGATTGCCGAATGTTTTTGACCGTGAAGGAGTATACCGACAATCGTGTCAAAGGTGAGTTGCAGGTGCAGTTGTCGCGACCGGTTTTCAATTCAACATATACCACAACGCTGTTTAATTTTCGGGATATCAAGATTGAGTTCCCGTATGAATTAAACGATAGGTTGATATTTAATGAGACGACTGTAGAATCTAATCTCACAGCCATACTGAATTACTATGCCTATCTCTTCCTGGCTCTTGATTTCGATAGCTTTTCGCCCAACGGAGGGCAGGAGTTTTACGACAGGGCAGCGCAGATTGTGAATCAGGCGCAGTCGTTGGGCGAGATTGGATGGAAAACATTCGAAGATACGAAGAATCGAGCAGCGGTGTTGAATGCCTTTACGGAGAAGAATACTTCGGGCATTCGTACACTTTTATATGAATATCATCGCAAGGGATTGGATGAGATGGTTACGAGCCCGGAGAAGGGACGAGGTGCGATAACTGCGTCGCTTGCCGAGTTGAAACGAGTGGCAGATACGGCACCGATGTCGGTAGTGTTGTCGATATTTCGCGATGCAAAACTCGATGAGTTGGTGAATGTCTATTCGAAAGCCGACCAGTCGGAACGAGATAAGGTATATGGGCTATTGCAACCCATCTATCCGACCGAAAATCAAAGATTGGAAAAAATACGCAAGGAGGAATAAGATGCTAAAAAAGCTGACAATAGAGAACTATGCACTGATTGACAGTTTGGAATTGGACTTCAATTCCGGACTGACCATTATTACGGGTGAAACGGGCGCCGGCAAATCGATAATGCTGGGTGCGTTGTCGCTCCTGATGGGTGGTCGTGCTGATACACGTGCCGTGTCGGATCTTGGTCGAAAGGCAGTGGTCGAGGCGGAGTTCGATGTGTCGGGCGTCGATTTGTCTCAATGGTATGCCGAGAATGATTTGGAGCCGGAATCCGATATTATCAGCGTTCGTAGAGAGATTTCATCCACTGGAAGGTCGCGTGCGTTTGTGAATGATTCGGTGGTGAATCTGGGTTCATTAGGTTCGTTGGCATCGCGGTTAATCGATATTCATTCGCAACATGCCAATGCCCGACTCAACGACCAGGCGGCTCGACTTGAGATTGTGGATGCGATGGCCGATAATGCCAAGTTGCGCGAGGAGTATGCTGAGGCGTTCCGTCGCTTTATGTCGGTCCGTTCGAAATTGCGTTCTCTGCGCGAAGCACAATCAAAGGCCGAAGAGAATCGTGAGTTTCTGATGTTTCAGTATGAACAACTCGATAAGCTTAAACCCAAGCGGGGTGAACTGAGCGAGATTGAACGTCGTTATGAAATATTGAGTGATGCTGATGATATACGCGATAAACTGGCATCGATTGCGGCTAAGTTGAGCGATAACGGAGCCGGAGCTCTGGCTCAGATTCAGGAGGCTAAGCGGGTGTCGGAAGCAATCGATTTCGGCATGTTGGTGAAGTCGGAGCCCGAATCCGAACAGCGTGGCATTGTGTCGCGCATCGATGCGCTCACGGTCGAGTTGCGAGATATATATGAGACGGTGGTCGATGCTCTCGACGAAGTTGATGCCGATCCGGCAGAGCTGTCGCGCATATCTGACCGAATGACGGCTTACTATGGCGCCATGAAGCAATTTCGCGTCAAGAACGGCGATGAGTTGGTGGCTCTATATAAGGAGTTGAAACAAAAGTTAGCAATGGTCGACGGCGGGGATGAAAGCATAGCCGAGCTCGAGGCCGAGGGCCGAAGGCTGGCCAAGGAGATGAAGCGATGTGCCGATATACTCACGGCATCGCGTTGTGAGGGTGCTCAGGCATTTGCCGCTCAGGTCACGGACGAAGCTCGAGTATTGGGATTACCCAACCTTCAATTTGAAGTTGTGGTCTCGGAAGCGAAGCTATCGGTTACTGGACAGGATCGCATAGAGTTTCAATGTAGCTTCAATAAGAATCAGACACCGATGCCCCTGACCGGAATTGCATCGGGAGGAGAGATATCACGTTTGATGCTAACGATAAAAGGCATCATGTCGCGGCGCATGAATCTGCCGACTATTATCTTTGATGAGGTCGACACCGGAGTGTCGGGCGAGATTGCAGATAAGATGGGCGAGATGATGCGTCGAATGGGCGAGGGGATGCAGGTGCTGACCATCACCCACCTGCCGCAGGTGGCAGCAAAGGGGGCATGGCACTATAAGGTATTCAAGACCGACCAGGAGGAGCGTACGCTGACCTCGGTGCGCAGATTGGATACCGAAGAGAGAGTGCGCGAAATTGCCGCCATGATATCGGGTAGTAAGGTGGCGAAAGAGGCCCTTGATAATGCCCGGGCATTATTAGAAGTTTAGACAACTTCATTGACTATTTCTGAAAAAAACGGAATAATGGATAAGAATGAATATATCTACGGCATCCGAGCCGTAATCGAGGCTATCGAAGCCGGAAAGAATATCGACAAGGTCCTGATGCGAAAGGATCTCAGCGGCGACTTGGCTCGCGAGCTAAATGCCAAAATCAAAGAGTACGGTGTGGTTACACAGCGTGTGCCGGTCGAGAAGTTGAATCGAATCACGATGAAGAACCATCAGGGTGCCATAGCATTGTTGTCGCCCGTGGAGTATCAGAAATTGGAGCACCTCGTGCCGAAGTTCTATGAAGAGGGTCGAGTGCCTTTGATCATCATGCTCGATGGCCTGACCGATACTCGCAATTTCGGAGCTATCGGCCGAACTGCCGACTGCACAGGAGTTGATGCCATCGTAATTCCGGAGCGTAATAGCGTAACCGTAACGCCCGATGCGGTGAAGACATCGGCCGGCGGATTGTTCTATGTTCCGGTGTGTCGCGAGCGCGATATACTGAGTGCCGTACGCATGCTCAAGGATAACGGATATCGCATCGTGGGCGCAACCGAAAAGGGTGCACAAGATTACACAAAAGCAGACTTCACGGTGCCCGTTGCGATTGTGATGGGTAGCGAGGATACCGGAATCTCTGATGCCGTTTTGCGTCTTTGCGACGACTTGGCTGCCATCCCGATGCTTGGAAATATCGGCTCGCTCAACGTGTCGGTAGCTGCCGGAGTGATGCTTTATGAGGCAGTAAGGCAACGAAAAATTGCAGATATCAATAATTAATTGTAATTTTGCACTATTGAAGTTGTTTAAACAACTTTATTGGAAACGAATTCGTGGCTAAAATCTGGCTTCCTTAAAGCTGACGATGGTGGTTGCGAATTGGTCATGAAAAGAAAATAAACATAAAAAAGGTCATTCATAAAGAGTTATGATAAATCGAGTTTTAATTCGAATCAAGGTCGTACAGATCCTTTATTCGTTCCTGCTTGTAGAAAAACAGTTCTCGCTTGAAAGTTGCGAATCTCCCTTCACAAAAGAGAAACGCTATTCCCATGCGCTGTATATGGATATGTTGCTGTTGATGCTGCGTATCTCGGAATCGGTGTCGTATAAGAGAGTGGACTATCCGTTGGCTGATACCCGCTTTATCAAGCGTCTGAAGAATGACGATCAAATCAAATCGCTTGTTAATAAGTATCGTCTCGAATCATTCCCGTTTGAGGCGGTAGTAGAACCCTTGGCCGAGAAGGTAAAAGATTCGGCAATCTATAAGAACTTCCTGAAAAATCGTGACGACAACCGTACAGCCGACGATATGGTATGGTCGGAGATATTCAATATCTTGATTATGCCGAACGTGCAGGTTAATGCACAGATCGAGAAGCGCGAGAATCATACGTTGAAGGGTGTGGATCGCATGCGTGCTCTAGTAGAGCAGACGTTTGCCAATTTCATGGCGTCGCAAGATAGCGTCAGCGATGTGTTGGCAGCGCTCAACGAGAGTTTGAACAAAGCAAATGAGCTTTACTATCGTCTGTTGTGGCTTCCGGTCGAATTGACCGATATGCAGGAGCGTATTCTGGACGAGCGTCGTCACCGTTACGTGCGCACCGACGAGGATTTGAATCCGAATCTTCGCTTTGTGGAGAATGAGTTGGTGAAGCGTCTGGCTTCGAACATGAAGTTGCGTAATGTCGTAGAGAAGGATAACTTGTCGTGGGAGCATGAGGCCCCGCAGATGATGAATCATCTGCTCAAGGCTATTCTCGATTCTGAGATCTATCGCAATTATATGGAGAGCGAGAAGACAGGATTGGCCGAAGATTGCGAATTCTGGCGCAATATCTTTAAGCGTGTCATCTTCACTAATGAGTACTTCCTCGAAACAATGGAGGAGGAGTCGGTATATTGGAACGATGACCTGGATATCATCGGTACTTTCGTTCTCAAGACATTGCGTCGCGTAGAGGAAAACGACTCTGACGACGCTGTTATGGATAAGTTCAAAGATGCAGAAGACGCTGCATTCGGAAGCGAACTCGTACGTTTTGTTTTGAAAAATAAGGAGACTTATCGCGGCTATATCAACGATGCGGTCAACAAAAAGCTTTGGGAGAGCGAGCGTCTTTCGTTCATGGATGTTGTAATAATGGAGACGGCGTTGGCCGAGATCTTCAACTTCCCGAAGATTCCCCTCACAGTAAGCTTTAACGAGTATATCGAGATAGCCAAGAGCTACGGTTCGAACAAGAGCGGCGGCTTTATCAACGGCTTGCTTGGTGCCGTTGTTTCGAATCTGCAGCAAGAGGGCATTCTTCACAAGCGATAAAAAGGTTAATTCTTAAAAACTAAAAGATATGACATTGAATGGTATTTTATTGGCCGGTGCTCAGGCCGGTGGCGATTGGAGCGGTATTTTGATGATCGTTGCCATGGTGGTAGTTTTCTATTTCTTCATGATTCGTCCGCAGCAGAAGAAGCAGAAGGAGTTGAAACGCCAGCGCGAGGCAATGCAGAAAGGCGACAAGGTCGTTACTGCCGGTGGAATTCACGGTCGCATTCGCGACGTACAGGAGGGCATCTTCGTGATCGAGATCTCTGAGGGAGTGAAGATCAAGGTTGATGCAGGTTCTGTATTCCCCGTAGGCGTAGAGCAGCCTAAGAAATAATGAAGTTGTTTAAAAAACTTCAATAGGAACAAACAACACACGATGAAGCTACGACGCATCCGACTCGGTATCTTGCAACGAAGATGGCGCGGGGTGAAAGCCTCGACGCAATTTCGACACTTAGTGTCGTTCTCCATCTTCGTTGGCATTGCCACGGCCTTTTGGTTTGTGGTGGCACTCAATGAAAGTGCGCTCGATACGGTCGATATTCATCTGCGCGTAGTAAACGTGCCCGATTCGGTGACCTTTATTGTCGACCCGCCGGAGAAGATACATGTCTCATTGCGCGATCGCGGAACGAATATATTGCGAACCGCAAAAATTCGCGTCCCGGAGCTTGAATTGAATTTCCGAGACTATGCCCAGAATGGAGTGTTTCGCTTTTCGCGCACGGAGCTGAACACTTCGCTGAAGAATCTCTTTGGCGGAAGTGCTCAGATACTGTCAACGTCGATCGATTCATTGCGATTGAACTATACCACCGACAAGGGCCGTCGTGTGCCGGTGGTGGTATGTGCCGATGTTACAGCCTCGGCTGGCAATGTATTGTCGTCGCGGCCGAAGGTTATGCAGCGTTCGGTGATGGTTTACTCCTACGATAAGCATATCGATACGCTGACGCGAGTATACACCGAAGCGATTGTGTTGCGAAATCTTGGCTCAACCACAGAGGTTGAGGTGAAGCTTAAGCCGCAGGCGCGTGTCAAGATGGTGCCGTCGGTGGTTAAGGTTCAGATCCCTGTCGAGCCATTGGTGCGCCGAGAGTCGATGGTGGCCGTAACGGCCGCAAACGTTCCGTCGGGAGTGAACCTTCTCTTCTTCCCCAATAAGGTTCATGTGGTCTATTACGTTCCGATGAGTCTATTTAGTAGCGACCTTATCCCGGTTGAGGTAAACGCCGACTATAACGAGATTCGTAAAAATCGTAGCGACCGATTGTCGATACGCGTAAAAGGATTGTCGGACTATGTCGTGAATCCGGAATTGCGCGTGGATTCGGTCGAATATACAGTGGTGCGAGAATGAAGATAATCGGACTTACAGGCGGAATTGGAGCAGGCAAGAGCCTTGTGTCGCGCGCGTTGCGCGTGATGGGACAACCTGTCTACGACTGCGACCTTGAAGCGCGTCGCATCATGGATCAAACAGTCGAGATTCGTGAGGCACTGCGTCAGCGTTTTGGCGCGGAGGTAGATTTACCCGACGGCGCACTGAACCGGAAACTGATAGCCGCTTCTATTTTTGCCGACCAAGAAGCTCGCAAGTGGCTCAACGCTCTGGTGCATCGAGCGGTGCAACGTGATATCGAAGCCTGCATTGAACGCAGTCGAAGCGAGGGTGCCGAACGATTTGTGTTTGAAACGGCAATTCTCTATAGTTCTCAGCTTGACAGTCTCTGTGATGAGATATGGCTTGTTGATGCACCATGCGAATTGCGGATTGAACGTGCTTTAAGACGCGGTGGCATAGATCGAGCCGATCTTGAACGTCGAATAGAGGTCCAGTCCGGAGAATTTGAGGAACTAAAGGGACGGGTGCGTATCATTCACAATGATGGTCGGTCATCGCTCCTCACGCAGATAGAGGTACTCATGGCTGGCAACGAACAGGATTAAACAATGAAGTTGTTTAAGCAATTTCAACTTCAGAAGAAATAAGAATAAAATAAAAAAGAAATAAAGATGTTGAGACAGATATTATCAATCACCGGAAAACCCGGTTTGTTTAAGATTGTATCTCAGGGCAAGGGTATCCTTGTTGTTGAGGAGTTGGGAAGCGGTCGCCGCACACCGGCGCATTCGCGCGATAAGGTTGTGTCGTTGGGCGACATCGCGATGTACACAGAGTCAGGCGATACGCCGCTGGGCGAGATCCTCGACAAGGTATACGCCAAATATAACGGTGAGGCCATCGACGTAAAGGAACTCGTAGCCAACAAAGGATTGCGTCCGGCATTCGAGGCAATCGTTGAGGACTACGATCGCGATCGCGTATACGAGAACGACATTAAGAAACTCTTCACATGGTATAATATCCTGATTGCAAATGGTTTCACCAAATTTGCAGAGGAGGAAGCAGAAGAGGAACCCGCAGCAGAAGCTGAGGCCTAACCATAGTTCAAAAGAACCGGAACGTTTAAGACCGGATTTTTTTGTAAAGGTACGATAAAAAAGGAGTCTGCATTCAGATGCAGGCTCCTTTCTGTTTTTTGGGGGGAGAGCGAAGGGGCGAGCGAACGGACGATGGGCGACCCTGCGGCAGTGTCGGCGTTCCGCCTCCCACAGAACTCAAAGACGCGCGACGGGGCGAGGGAACGGCTTCACAGAATAAGAAAGGCTGGCGTAAGAAAGGCTGGCATAAGAAAGGCTGGCATAAGAAAGGCTGACTGAAACGGCTGGGCGAAATGACAGGGTGGAAAAGGAAAAAAACTGAGCGCTGCAGTTAAAAATATTTAAAAAGGCGGAAGGGGGAAGTGCTGTTGGTGAGTGTGGAGTGTTTTAATTGTGAGAATTATGTTAGGCAACTATGCAGATAGCTTGTGTGTCTTTGGTAATTTTGGAGATTGCTTAACATATATAGTTTGCAATTAAACACGAAAGGTTATGAAGAAATATTTACTTGCGGCAGCCATGGGTGTTATGGCTTGCGGTTCGCTCTTCGCTCAGAGCGCATTGTTCGATAATCCGAATAATCGTCCTTATTTCGGATTCCGAGTTGGTGGTGATGTCACTGTGCCCGGTAAGGTGAAGTATAAGGGTACTGAAGTCGAGGCTTTCAAGAATGGCGGCGGCTTTGAAGTCGGTGGTGTTTACAATGCACCGATCGTAGCTAATCTCTATGTTGAGCCCGGTGTGAAGTTCTATTATGATACTTATAAGATGAATACCGGTAGCATCGATATGGTGCGCGACGGCAAGGAGTATGACAAGGGCTCAATCCGTAAGACCGGCTTCAGAGTTCCGGTTATGTTGGGATATCATCTCGACTTTACGAAGGATATAAAGTTGTCGGTGTTTACCGGCCCGGAGATGGAGGTTGGTATCAAGGCTAAGGCTCATGCCAATACACGTAGCTTCGAAGTGAATCGCGATCTTTATGATGGCGACAATGGTATGCATCGCGTCAATATGATGTGGGATGCCGGTGTCGGTCTTACAGTAGAGGATATGTATGTGGGCGTGAATACCTCATACGGCATCACAAATATGCTGAAAGATAAGAATCTGAAGTTCCGTGAGAATCGCGTCACCTTCAGTGTTGGCTACAATTTCTGATTCATACGATATATTCAAAATATCTCCGAAAGGCGGGCTCGTTTGGGAGGGCACTGAAAAAGTAAGTATTTTTTAGCGACATCCCATC
>QLIP01032829.1_pt1 | contig 14030 bp, 9 predicted proteins | sample 1769771 | NCBI WGS metagenome assembly QLIP01 (sample SAMN09428762, study PRJNA476227) | Gut metagenome, whole genome shotgun sequencing project. | isolation source: cecum | host: Rhizomys sinensis | place: China: Jinsha town of Minqing, Fujian Province | collected 2013-09-23
CTTGTCCGAGTTTTGCGATCAAATAATAAAGCGGCGGGTGCACGTCTTCTGCTGTCAGCCGAATGATGTCCGTTACATTGCCCCGAAGCAGCTTTGTTGTAAAAGCTTCATCCATCCATATGTTGTTGTTAAAAATAAGCGTCACGCACACTGCAGCGTACATGAAAATGGCGCCCCATAAAAAGAGCGTGATAAACCGGTCAGGAATCTTTTTTTTCATGAATGATCTCCCGTATGATGTATTGCGGCGCATTGTTCATGCTAATATACATTCTTCCGATATATTCGCCGATCATGCCAAGCATGAGCATCAGCATGCCGCCGATAAACACTACCGCCGCCATCAGGGAGCTAAACCCAAGCGGCACAAGCGGGTTGATAAATTTTTTTATGATTGTATAAATGCCATAGGCAAAACCAAGCACGGCACAGACGCCGCCAAGCAGTGTCGCAACGCGCAGCGGTTTGACAGAAAAAGCAGTAAAGCCGTTAAACCAAAGCCCCATCAGTTTTGCAAAAGTATACCCGGAGTTTCCGCTCTCCCTCTTTCTATGCGAAACATTCACGTTGGCAATATTCTGCGTGCTGCGTAACAATAGCCCTACCAGGTATGGGTATGCATTTTCATAGCGCACTATTTCATCGATGACAAAGCGTTTCATGGCACAGTAGCTGGAAGTATAAAGTTCCTTTGGCTTGCCGAGCATAAACCTCGTCATAAGCTCGTTTAGCTTCGTTCCGATATTGCGGTAAAATGCGTGCTGCTTATGCCCATACCGGGCAAATACAACGTCATGCCCTTCCTCTATTTTGGCAATCAGCTTCCCTGCCTCGTCTGCCGGCGTCTGCCCGTCATCGTCTAAGCAGACGGCAATCTCGCCCTTGCACTGGCGAAGCCCTGCCATGACAGCAGCATGCTGGCCCGTATTGCGCGCTAAGTCAATGCCAATGATATGTCCATTTTGTTTACATAACTCCTTTATTACGGCAAAGACGCCATCCGGCGAACAATCGTTGACAAGGATAATCTCATACGTATGCCCCGACAGCTTTTCTGCCGCTTCTACAATTTCCTTTACGACCCCCGCAATCGTCCCTTCCGAACGGTAACAGGGAATGACAAAACTAATCAGTGCCATAGCTTCCTCCACAGACTGTTATTCCTTCGACCATTATATACTACATTATACTTTTTTCCAATGCTTTTTTATATTACTGCGGCATTTAACCGCCGTAGCAATAACTGCCCCGCCTACTGCACATCAATCTGATACACGCCAAAAACTCCCTGTATCGTATCTATCTGCCGCACAGTGGCCTGCTTGCCCTTATCCGCATAATACGCTGCAAGCCACCCCATATCAGCCTCCGGCCGGTCCAGCCTGCAAAGCACATAGACATTCCCCGCGCCTTCTAGTGCGCTTTCCATGTCCGTCAAGCCAAACTGCGCGAGCTTTTGCCTATACAACGGGCTCTTGCATACCCAGCCCCCCATCAGATCATAATTGGCCAGCGAATTGTCCGCCTGCGCAAACATCTTTTCAGAATAAGCGACACTCGAATATACATCCAGAAAATAATAATTATCCCCATGCTCCCTGCAATAAGCGCGAAGTGCCGCATAAGCGGCATTTGCCTGTGCACGCCTTGCATACTCTGCATTGACCCTTTCTATGCTGCCTGAAAGTGCCAAAGCCGCCATAAGCCCAAAGAGAATGCCGCAGACATACGGCCAATAACGCTGCTTTGCCTCCCCAAGCAGCAAAACAAGCAGCACAAGCTCCATAAGCAAAAGCGGATGCGTGATCCGCTCTACAACGCGCCCCCTGTAAAGAAGAAACAGCCACAGCGCGCTCCGAAACAAAAACAAAAGCCCCAGCTTCCACAGACAGCTCCTGCCGCGTCCCGCCGCCACAGGCACAGCCGCAGACGCTACTGCCAAAAGATACCCCATCAGCACAAACAGATTCCACGGATAATCTTTATCCATTTCGTTTCTTAACCGATGCCAATACAGATACAACGCTTCCTTTGCCCTTGCTGCGGGCGGTTTTTGGGAAGCTAAGGCATAGTCTGCGACCTTTTCCAACAGCGCACTGTCCATGCGCTCATCCAGCCCAAAATTATAATTGTCCAAAAGCTGTTTTTGCGCCTTTGCCAGCCCGGCTTCTTTGTAAAACTGCTCGTTTTCTTCATAAGGCGGAATGCCCGTAAAATCGTAAATCTGTGTACGTGCGTTAAAATAACGCCCAAACTCCTTCCAGCCGCTGCTCCCATAAGCCGCGCCGTCTATGGCAAGCAGACATGCCATGCCCGCAAGCACCGCGCCAACAACACTCCCATACTTTAGAAAACACTGCTTTTGCAGCGGCTTTTCTTCCTTAGACCAGCAAAACAGCCCCGCCAGGCAAAGCAGCGGGAACAAAAGCAAAAACATCTCGCTCCTGACCGCAAACGAAACGAGCGCAAGCGCAATGCTTATGCAGTTTTTCTTAAAAAAACCTTTCCAATCCCCCGGTGCGCCTTTAGACGTATAAAATAAAAACACTGCCGTTACCGCCAAAAGCCCGCTGACGACCGTATATTGCACGAAAATAAGATCCCACAGGGAAAGTGCCGCAAAGCACGCGCCTTCTATGGCAAGCAGTGCCGCTTTCATAGGGCGGCGACCGCAAAAATCCAGGCTCCTTGCGCCAATAAGATAAAAACAGCCAAAATTGCAAAGCCAGAGAAACATCCCATACCACGGAAGCGTCGGCGCAAAGCAATACGGCAGTGCCAAAAACGCTGCAAGGGCGTAAAGCATCTGGATATTGTGCCCGTTTGGCGTGCCTGTGTAAACACCAGAAAGGATGTCTTTGATCGCGCTGTCATCGTTTAAATCATAATAATAATCGTAGGCCGCTGCTAAAATGAGCGCGGCCGCTGCTACATATGCCAACGTAAGCAGCGCGTTTTCTTTTTCCCGTAACATGTTTTGTAATTTATCTTTTAGCCGCATAAAATTCCTTTATTTTCCCTGTGATATACTGTATCTGTTCTTCTGTTATCCCGTAAAACATCGGCAGCCTGCAAAGCCGCTCGCTCTCTTTTGTCGTATGCAAGTCTATGCCGCAAAACCTTCCAAACCGCTTCCCGGCCTGCGCTGTATGCAGCGGGACGTAGTGAAAGACCGACAAAATTTCATTTTGCTTTAAATACCCGATAAGCTCAGTCCGCTCTTTTAAATCTTTCGCTTTAATATAAAACATGTGCGCATTGTGCACGCAGTGCTTTGGTATGTGCGCAAGTCCTAACCTGCCATCCTCTTTTAAGCCTTCCAATTCTTTATAATAAAAATCCCATGCCGCAAGGCGCGCTGCATTGATCTTATCTGCTAATTCTAACTGCGCGTACAGATACGCCGCATTCAAGTCGCTTGGCAGGTAGGAAGAGCCATGGTCCATCCACGTATATTTATCCAGCTCCCCTCTGAAATATTTGCTGCGGTTCGTGCCCTTTTCCCGCAGTATCTCTGCCTGCTCAATATGCTTTTTGTCCCGGATGAGCAGTGCCCCGCCTTCCCCCATGCTGTAATTTTTCGTTTCATGGAAGCTAAAGCAGCCAAAATCCCCAAAGGTGCCAAGCGCCTTTCCACGGTAAGTTGACATAATTCCTTGCGCGGCATCTTCCACGACAAACAGCCCGTATTTTTTTGCAAGCTCCATAATCTTGTCCATTTCACAGGAAACGCCCGCATAATGCACCGGCACGATCGCCCGCGTCTTGTCCGTAATGGCAGCTTCAATGAGCGTTTCGTCTATGTTCATCGTATCCGGGCGGATATCAACAAAGACGACTGACGCGCCCCGCAGGACGAATGCGTTTGCCGTCGATACAAACGTATAAGACGGCATGATCACTTCATCGCCCGGTTTTATATCCGCAAGCAGCGCCGCAAGCTCTAACGCATGCGTGCACGAAGTCGTCAACAGGCATTTGGCCGTCTTTGTCCTTTCTTCTATCCACGCATGGCATTTTTTTGTAAACGTGCCGTCGCCGCATATTTTCAGGCTTTCCACTGCTTCTTTCATATATGCAAATTCTTTGCCGGTAAACGGCGGTACATTAAACGTTATCATCGCATTCTCATCCTCCATCTTCGCCTTGCCAATATACCACATAAGCCGCATTAGCAAACGCTTCCTTGTATTCTTTTTCTAAAAGGAGCTTTCGTAACAGCCACAGCTTCTTGTCGTTATCATAACGCGCTGTGTCAACGCCAAGCCCGTTCATTGCCTTTGCATCCTCAAAAAACCAGGCGGCGGCTTTCGTGCTGGCAAGCACGACCGGCTTTGCCCCGGCGTCTTGTATGATCGCCTCAATTTCCTGCTCCATTGCCGCATACGGGTAAGATTCCAATTCCGGCCATGCGTTAGAAATAGCAGAAGGCATCTTTAAATAAAAAGACAGTCCCGGAATACCTTCTGCCATGGCAGCGCCGCCGCATAAAATGACTTCTTTGCCCGTCAGATTGTTTTCTTTGCAAAAATTTGTCAGGCTTTCGAGCGTTTCTGCATTTTCCCGGGTCGTATACATACCCCGCAGGGTATCGTTTTGCGTAATCAAAGTATCCCTGGGCTTTGTGGCGTTCCCGTCCCTAAACACATAGCAGACGCCAAAACCGGCGCTTTGCACAAGAAACAGCAGCGCGGCCGCCACAAGCAGCGTCTTTACCGGATAAGCGGCAGCACATTTGATCTTGCCGTTTTCTAATTTTGCATCCTTAAACAGGCGGAAAATTTCGTATAATGTAAAAGGCGCAACAAAAAACAGGTTGTTGATATTTGTATAAATATGGTTGTCGCTCCCAAGCGGCGTAATGGCAATGACAAGCAGCACGAGCATGGCGCAAAGTTTCTCATGCGCAGTATACGCCGGTAATATAAGCGTCCGTAAGGCAAATCCGATCGAAAGCAGCAAAAAGACCGCCGTCCATTGAAAAATTGCGCTGTCCGTGTAGTAGTCCATATTGTACATCCCAAGACGGCCAAGCAGCCAAAAGAGCATTGCTATGCCAAGCAGGTAAAGCATGCGGCACAGTTTCATAAACCGTCCATAAAAACGCTCCCACCCGGGCGGCATCTTCTTTTTTTCCCGGATTTTCTGCAGCAGGAAAAAGAAAACGCTGCCAAAAACCGCATACGCGGCCAGATAGCCCATCCAGCCAGACGCCTTGGCATAAGACGCTGCAATCGCTTTTAGCATCCCGCCAAGCGAATGCCCGCCGCCGCTTTGGCTGCCAAGCAAAAACAGCCCGCGCAGCATGCCAGCGTAAGCACCCGCCCCAAAATTTAACGCCACTATCGCAAACATCACCGCAAAACCAAGCACAAAACCAAAGAAACAAAGCACTGTTTCCATGCAGATTTGCCTGATTTTCTTTTTTTTCAAAAATCCATAATGCCATACAGCCAAAATGAGCGCCGCTTCCGCAATATTTGGGAAACGCACAAACACATTAAGCCCAAGCGCCACGCCCGCTGCGGCAAAGCAAAACGGTTTTTTTGCTGTCAGTGCCTCATACAGGGCAAGCACCGCCAGCAGAAAGAAAAAATAGGTCAGGTAATTGTACAAAATGACGGTCGGACACCACGCCAGCCCAATCGCCGCCGCCTCGCCCAAAAAAACGATCCAGGGCGGCATTTTTTTCGCAAATACGGCATATGCAAGCAGTGCCGACGCACTGACAAGCAGACCCGTATAAAATTTCATGCCAAGGAGCGTTGCGCCCATGGGAAGTTTACATAACATTCCCCCTACGGCGTTCGCCAAATACGTAGAAAGAAACAGCCACTGCTCCCCAACCTGCCCTCTGTAGAAAAAGCCGCCAAGGTTATACCCCGTATCCGTTATATCCACTCCCTGGTTTATTTTTACAAGGGGGTATAGCAGCAGGAGCAAAGGGAAAATACCCCATGATATTAAAATTGTCCGCCATTTTTTATCCAAAGCCATATCACGATCGATCCTCATCTTGTCTGTCCGGTTTTATCAGGCGCGCCGCAAGTTTTCCTATGCCAGAAAAGAGTCTGCTCCTTCCATAGTCAACGAGGATGCCCGCCGCAAAGACGGCAGATATCGTCGCAAGAAGGTGCGGCACAAACAATGCCGTCTGCCCGTATTGGCGTACCCTAAACCACTGCGGCCACGCATACCGCAGCCCGATATGCTCATGCAGCAGGTATACGCCAAAAACGTAGGGCGATACCGCGCAGATTATGTTTGCCAGTTTTTCTTTTGCCTCATAATAAGAAAAGGCATAAAATAAAGCGACAGATGCTATAAGGTTTAGCAGGTGGTTGTACTGGAACGGTTTTGCGGCAAGATCCGCCAGTTTTCCCGTTGCCTGATAAAGCCCGCCCGCCGCCATAAATATTGCAAATATGGACAAAGAAGCCGCCGCATAAACAAAAATGCTCCGCCAGAACATTTTTTTCTTATCAGATAGCCCGGCCGTTTCCGTAAAAAATGCGATGCCGTAACGCCGCATATAGCCCGCAAGCACAAGCAGGCACAAAAACCAGAGCGCATCATACCCGTAGCGGTCCATGGCAAGCGGTAACGGTATGAGAGACTTTGGCACGGAAAAGGCCGCAAGCAAAGCTAACAGCAGCGTCTTGTGCTGTTTTTGCGTCATCGCTTTCATGCCAGAAAGAAGAAACGGGGAAAACAAATACATGAAAAAATACGCCGTCGCAAACCAATAATGCTCCGTCTGTATTGGAAAAATATAATCCATGAGCGCATAGACTGTCAAGTCGGACAGTTTCCATGCGCCCGTCAAAAAAAGCAGCGCGGCAATGCCTGCCGAATAAGAAAAAACCTGCAGCCACAGCGTCACAAGCCGCCTGATGCGAAATTTGGAATCCATCAGAAAATAACCGCTAAGCAGCACGAACACATTGACGCCCGGCACGCAGAAAGCCTCTAACAGCCAGGCCGCATACGCCGTCGTCTGCCACGGTTTTCCAAACTCCAAAAGCAGGCCGCCTTTGGAAAGATAGTGCAGCACTACGACCATCAGCATTGCCTTCACGCGCAGCAGCTCAAAGTTTGCCTGCCTTGTATGCTGTTTTTTGCACGCCCCGTTACTGTTGCATGTTTCCATAGTTTTTTAATTCCTCCGCGAGTTTAAAAATCCCGTTTTCAAACTCTTTTTGGCGCATCTTTTCATGTGCCGCCGCCCGCTTTTTGCAGTCGTTTCTGTATTCTTCGACACCGTGCATCAAACGCTTTATTGTCCCGTCAGGGTCTGACGCATAGTTTCCCGCATTTTTGGCAAGCGTTTCAAATGCCTGTGCATTTTTTTCCTGGTTGTCCACAAAATAAAAATATACGGTCGGAACGCCAATCGCCGCTAACTCATACAGTGTGCTGCCCGCAGCGGAAATGGCAAGGTCGCACTTTTTCATCAAGTTCCACATATCGGGGACATTTTCATAAAAATAAATATGGCTGTCCCCCCGGGCGGCATTTTTTAAGCTTTCCGCATGTTCATTATACGCACCGCTTGCCACATGGCAGCAAAGCAGCGGGTCTTTGGCGGTTTCCTGCCGCAGTTTCTCCAAAATATGGATGGCCGCGCCATACTTATCCGCGCCCCCTGTCGTAAGCAGTATATCCCGCACCGATTCACGTATTTTATAGTCTGTATTCCCAAATTCTTTGCGTACTGGGGCGTATGCGCCGCCTAGCAGCAGTTTTGGGAGCTTTTGCGCACTCTTTTCATAAATGCCCTTATAGTCTATGCCCGGTGCATCCATATTGTAATTGATGAGTACGTCTACGGGGTATGCCTTATCGCCATAATCGTCCATATACGCTATTTTTGCATACCGGTATAGGGTATGCATGTAGCGTTCTGTCGCCTGGTAGCTGTCCACGAGCAGCTTTTCTATTTTATTTTCTTTTATGACCGTAAGCAGCTTTGGCAGTTCTCCTTCCATATCATCCCACGCCGTATCGAGCACGAGGTATCCAAATCCCCTGTTTTCGATGAGCTTTACGGAAGTTTCATCAGCAGTAAGAAAAAGCACGACTTCCCCCAAATCCCGAAGCGCTTCCGCAATGGAAAGGCACCGCATCACATGTCCTGCGCCGATTTTGGAATTGCCGTCTGTACGGATATAAAACATTGCTTCCTCTCCTATTCTGCACAAACCCTGAGCAATTTTGTAAATTTTATAAAGTCTGCGTGTCCCTCATAGGCACTTTTTTGATAGCCAAGTTTTTCAAAACATGCCACCGATGCTTCATTTTTTGCATGGACGATGCCGCAAAGGCGCACTGCGCCCGTGTTTTTGCGCGCTTCATTTTCTGCTAAAAGAAGAAGCAGCGTACCGTAGCCGCATCCTCTATGCCCTGCATCTATGCTGTAGCTTATGACGCATTCCGGCCCTGTGGCCTCTAGCCGCACCTGGCCGACTGCTTCCTTGCCGCACTGCATAATATACAAAAAAATATCTTCGCCCTGCAGCACCCGCTGCAGCCACGCGCTGTGCTCTTTTGGCGTGGTTTCTTTGGAGGAAAGCGCGTATTTTCTTGCCGTTTCATCGTTTTTCCATGCAAGAAGAAGGGCTTCATCTTCCATTGACGCATTGCGAAGTGCCGCAATATGCCCTAATTGTAACGGCGTGCCGCGTAAAATGTCCATCTGTGCCTTTTTCCCAAGCACAAGCGGATAGTATTTTGGCTTCATGCCATAGGCGGGGCGGATGCTTTTGATATTTTCTGCCGTTAATAGCTCTCCGGCACGGATGTCTTTTGCCGCAAATAAAGAGCGGCGGAATTTTTTGCTGCCTTCTTCCTGCGCCGATGCGCCATAGAGCACTTCGCCCCGCGCCTTTTCCACGGTGCGGATATCCTGCACCATTGCTTTAAATTCCTCAGGCGTCATGGAAAAAGAGGCATCTGGATTGTCGATTTCCCTGCTTAAGCAAAAATGTTTCTCAATCACATTTGCCCCAAGCAAAACGGCGGCCACGGCGCCAAGCGATCCCATGGAGTGGTCGGAAAGGCCGATGGGTATGCCAAAATGGGCTTTCATATGCGCAATTGTCTGTAAATTCATCTCTTTTGAAACTGCCGGGTAGGCACTGGAGCATTTTAGCAGGATCAGGTTTGGATTGCCCGCTTTTTTTACAGCGGCGGCCGCTTCTTTTATCTCTTCCAGTGTCGCCATGCCGGTTGACATAATAATGGGCTTGCCTTTGGAAGCAATATACGAAATGAGCGGTATGTCCACAATTTCAAACGATGCGACTTTATAAAATTCTACCCCCATCCCTTCCAAAAAATCAACGGCGGTATTGTCAAACGGCGTGGAAAAAAAATCTATTCCGATCCGGTCTGCCTCTGCTTTTAACTGCGGCTGCCACTCCCAGGGGGTATACGCCCTGCCATAAAGGCTGTACAGGTTTTCACCCTTCCATGTGCCTTCTGTAATTTGAAAATAGGGGCTGTCACAGTCTAGCGTCAATGTATCCGGCGTATAGGTCTGGATTTTGATGCAGTCCGCACCCGCTTCTTTTGCCGCACGGATGATCTCTTTTGCCCTCTCTAGGCTTCCGGCATGGTTGGCGGACATTTCTGCAATGATATAGGCCGGGTGGCCGTCACCGACCGGGCGGCCTTTGATAAAACAGGCTGCGGTTTTCCCGTCCGGCCTGCCATAGTGCAGTTCATATTTTCTCTCCGCAATCTCCCAGTCTTCTTTCGTATCAATATCCTGCACGAGCATCTCATCCATAATATATGCGGATGTATGCGCCATCAGGAGTGTCTGCTGTTGTTCAAATGCGCTGGTTTTTAAGCAGTAAAACTGTCCGCAGTCATGGTAAAACGGCTCTAAATCCTGTGAGCGCACCGGCATGCATTCTGGCCATTTCGAAAGCAGGCGCCCTTCGCGCAGGATGACGCTTCTTTGGGGCGGAAAAGAAAATTTTACGACCGGCATGACGCTCTCAACGCCAGGGTCTTCTAGTTTTGCCATTGCCTCCCGCAGGATTTCTCCTGTTAAGAAGGGGGCTGTTGGATAGATGCAGCAAAGTTCATCAAAATATTGTCCGCGCTTTTTGTATTCTTCGAGCACTTCCGCAATAACATCCGCTGTCGTGGCAAAATCTCCCGCTGTTTTCCCGCTTCTAAAAAAGGGCACGGCCGCACCTGCGCGTTTTGCAATTTCCGCAATTTCCTTATCTTCCGTCGATACCATGACTTCATCGAATATGCCGGCTGCAAGTGCCGCTTCAATTGAATATTGCAGTATCGGTCTGCCCAAAAACGGCTTGATATTTTTGCGGGGTATGCGTTTGCTGCCGCCCCGTGCCGTGATCACCGCGATTCTTTTCATAAATTTCCTCATTTCCTATACGCTGCTATAATTTTTTCCACTGCTTTTATGACATCCGCAACATCTTTGTCTGTCATGGCATAATAAAGCGGGAGTGTCATTATTTCTTCGTAAAGTTTTTCCGCTTTTGGGCAGAGTCCTTTTTGGTATCCTAGCGCCTCATAGTAAGGATGGCGATAGACCGGGATGTAGTGGACGTTGCAGCCGATGTTTTCTGCCGCCATTGCCTCGAAAAATCCTTTTCTGCCAATGTTTAAGCATTCCGGCTTGATGCGCAGAATGTAGAGGTGTCTTGTCGTATCGGATTCCGGTATCTCTTGCTGGACGGTAATTTCAGGCATGGCGCGAAATGCCGCATCATACTGTTTCACAATTTCTTTGCGTCTTTTAGAAAACATTTCCAGTTTGTCTAGCTGGCTGATGATAAGCGCTGCCTGTATATCGGTTATCCTATAGTTCATGCCAAGGGCAATCTGTTCATGATACCACGGTCCTTCTTGATTTCTCTTATAGTCCTGTTCGTCTTTGGTAATGCCATGCGAGCGAAAGAGGAGCAGTTTTTTATAATATTCTTCGCTGTTTGTCAGCACAGCGCCGCCTTCCCCGCCCGTTATGGTTTTCACTGGATGGAAGCTGAATGTCGTCATGTCCGCGATAGAACCGATCATCCTGTCTTTGTAGCGTGTGCCGATCGCATGTGCCGCATCTTCGATCAGTACGATCTTTTTTTCCCTGCAAAGTGCCGTCAGGGCATCTAGCTCTACTGCCTGTCCGGTAAAATCCACTGCTACGACCGCTTTTGTCTTGTCTGTTGCGAGTTTTTCCACTTGTTTTGGGTCGATGTTGTATGTTTTTTCGTTAATATCCGCAAATACCGGCTTAGCGCCGCAGTAGAGGGCGCAGTTGGCAGAAGCCGCAAAGGTGATCGGTGTTGTAATGACTTCGTCGCCGCTGCCAACGCCCGCCGCCATGCAGGCGATATGCAGTGCGGCTGTTCCGTTGCTTACTATTGTCGCGTATTTTGCCCCAGTCAGTTTGCACAGTTTATGTTCGAGCTCTGTAATCTTTGGGCCGCATGTAAGGAAGTCGCTCTTTAGCACATCGGCAACCGCCTGGATATCGGCATCGTCAATGTACTGCCGCCCATACGATAATTTTGTTTCCCTTACTGGCACGCCTCCATCAATTGCCAATTTTTCCATGGGACTTGGCTCCTTTCTGGATTTTGGTTTGTTTTTTGCTGACACTCCTTGCAGAATATTACAATCCAGCCGCAGGCACGCTTTCGCTTCGTTGTCACACGCAGCGGTACTAAGCTCGAAAAGACTTCGCTAAGTACCGGCGGTGACAAAGAGCCTGCTTGTGGATTTGTAATATTCTGCGGGCGTAATCTGTATATACCCCTAATAATCGGGGACGGCCTCCTCCCTTGCCGGTTATCTTTCCAGGTCTACTGTTTTTAGCAATTCTTTAATTTCTTCTACGGACAGCCACTGCACGTTGCTGTCTGAGCTGTAGGAGAAGCCTTCTGGCACTTTTTTGCCTGTCGGCATCGGCTTTCTGCTGTTGTTCCATACCATCTGGGGGTATATGATAAAATGCTTGTCGTATTCGTATGCTGTCATCGAGTCTTCGACTGTGATCATGATCTCGTGCAGTTTCTCTCCTTCCCGGATGCCGACTTCCGGCATAGAACAGCCTGGCAGCATAGCCTGTGCAAGATCTGTCACTTTAAAGGAAGGAATTTTGGAAATAAACGTTTCCCCGCCTTTTGCCTCATCTAACGCCTTAATGACAAGTTCCACGCCCTGGGTCAGGCTGATCCAAAAGCGCGTCATGCGGTAATCGGTGATGGGAAGTTCCGTGCCGCCGTTTTTGACGATATTGTAAAAAAACGGAATGACCGACCCACGGCTCCCTGCCACATTGCCGTAACGCACGATGGAGAAACTTATGTCTTTGCTGCCCGCGTAGGCGTTTGCCGCAATAAAGAGTTTGTCGGATACAAGTTTTGTCCCGCCGTAAAGATTGATCGGATTGACCGCTTTATCGGTAGATAGCGCAACAACTTTCCTGACATTGCAGTCTAATGCCGCGTCAATGACATTCTGCGCACCGTGGATATTCGTTTTGATCGCTTCGTTTGGATTGTATTCACAGGCGGGCACTTGTTTCATCGCCGCCGCGTGGATAATATAATCGACGCCTTCTAATGCCCGTTTGAGCCTTTCTTTGTCCCGGACATCCCCAATAAAAAAGCGAAGCCTGCCCGCATACTGCTTTAATTCATTTGCCATCATCCATTGCTTAAATTCGTCCCTGGAATAAATGATGATTTTTTTTGGCTCGTAATGCTCTAGCACATATTTTGTAAAGCATTTTCCAAAAGAACCCGTACCGCCTGTAATTAAAATTGTTTTTTGGTTTAACATGCGTTTTTCTCCTATATTTCTGCGTACAGCCCCGATCTGTATCATCTCATTAACGGCATTATACCATGCTATTTCTTAAAATACAAATATTTCCAGCCAATTACCTATAGCGCAGCTTCCGGTATGTCTGCAATGCCCTGTAGTAAAGCACAAACAGCAGCGGGGAGCGCAGGTGCAGATCGATCAGGCGCCGCTGCTCTGCATCGTATTTAAGCCGGTAGGACGGGTTGTCGCGAAATGCCGGGAATTCTTCCTGTATGCCTTTGGCGAGACGGCGCAGGAATGCAAGGCTTGCCGGCTTTACGGCTGGCATATACGTAAATAACGTGTTTACATAATATAGCTCAGTAAAGCGTTCCTCCAGTTCCTTATGGTATTTTTCATAAAAGCCGTGCGTCTGAAACGTTTCCACTAGCAGTTTCGCCGCCTTCATCCTGTCCTCGCATTTTTGCACGCTGATATGATGCACGGTAGATCCGGCAAACTGGTAATAGTAGTAAAGCGGCTCCGGCACAAGCTCAAAATGCTTAAAATGCAGCATCCAAAACGGCGCTGCCGCATTGTCCTCATAAAAAATCCCTTCCGGGAAACGAAGCCGATGCTCTGTTATCACCGTTCTTTTATAAATTTTAATTACCATGCTGCCAGGTTTTTTCACAAGCAGCCTGTATTTTTCAGTATCTAACAGTCCTGTCTGTTCTTTTGTATTATTATGGACAATCTTTCCAATCGCCATACTATGTTCGCCCACAAGATGGTAGGCGCAGCCAACGACGTCTGCCCCGGTTTCCTGGGCCTTTTTTAAGAGTTTTTCATACATGTCCGGCGCAGCCCAGTCATCACTGTCCATAAAGGCAATCCACTCTCCCTGCGCCATATCCATGCCGGTATTTCTTGCGCCTCCTTGTTTTTGGTTCACAGGGGAACGCACCACGCGCACAACCGCAGGATGCTCTTTTTCATACTGCCTTAAAATCTCATAAGAATCATCCGCAGAGCAGTCATCCACGGCAATAATCTCTAAATCCTGCATCGTCTGCGCCAGCAGGGAATCCATGCAGTATTTCAGTTTTCCATCTGCCGCCATATTATAAACCGGCACGATAATGCTTAGTCTCATAAATACCTCCAATATTGTATCTGCGCATGGAAAGAATATACAATCTAAGTTTTGCACAGCCTGCCACTCCCCCCCCCCCCCCCGG
>QLIP01068181.1_pt1 | contig 13998 bp, 13 predicted proteins | sample 1769771 | NCBI WGS metagenome assembly QLIP01 (sample SAMN09428762, study PRJNA476227) | Gut metagenome, whole genome shotgun sequencing project. | isolation source: cecum | host: Rhizomys sinensis | place: China: Jinsha town of Minqing, Fujian Province | collected 2013-09-23
AGGATAGCTTGTTGGAATAAAAAGCGTAATGCCACGCAAAGCCTTCTTCTATCATTTTTTGGTTGACCCCCACCCCATTGGCGTAAACATAACAGCCCCAGCTCTTGCCTTTGTATTGGATATCGCAGTCTAAAAGAAGTTTTCCCTTTAACATTTCTTCTAAGGCGTCTTTGGATTCTCGCCCAAAATCTTGTTGTAATTCCGGGGCTTCAACTTCCCGCAAGTGCACGCGCCATTCTTCACCTTGCACGCGCGCGGTGAAGGTGTTCCCATCAATCACGCGCAGCAAACGCGCTTGGGTTTTTAAGCGGTTTGCCTCGCCTCCAAACGCAAACTTTTCCGCTTGTTGCAAGGAGCAAAAACTCAAAAAACTTGCTGCGAGAATATAAAGAATGATGTTCCAAAAGCTACGACTGAATTTCTTTTTGGGCAGGAGCATTCGTAGAAGTTTTCGGCGCATTTTCTTTTGCTTTTTTCACGTTGGAAACGGGTTTGGGGAAGACGCCTTGCCGCCAAACAAAATCCGGCTGCCAGCCACCGCCCAAAGCTTTAAACAAATTCACCGTGGCGTTCAAACGCGCTTGGCGAATGGCGATTAAATTGATTTCCGCTTCGTTGTGGGTGCGCTCAGAATCCAACAATTCCAAATAGCCGGTGTGCCCAGCTTTGTAGCGCTGCGTGGCAATGCCCAGAACCTGCCTTGCGCTATCCGCCCGCACCAAAGCAGCTGCCTCGGCAATTTCTTGTTCTCTCACGCTCACCAAAGCATCACGCACCTCTTGATAAGCCACGTGAAGCGCCTTTTCCCAAGCAATTAAAGATTGTTGATTCAAGGCTTCTGCCGCCTTCACTTGGGCGTTGATTCGCCCAAAATCCAATAAAGGCATTGCCAAGGAAAGCGCCACCGACCACACATCGGCACTGCCGATAAAGAGTTTTCCCAATTCCTTGGCGGAAGAACCTAAGCTCCCCGTTAAGTTAAAGGCGGGAAAATAATTGGAGCGCGCAACGCCAATGTTGGCGTTGGAAGCCATTAAGATTGCCTCGGCTTGGCGCACGTCCGGGCGGTTTTCAATCAACTGGGCGGGTAAACCCACGGGGGGCGCGGGCGGAACGGGGAGGAGTTTCAAATCCCCCGATTGAATTTTCAATTCGGGTTGCGCGGTGATCAGCGCCAATTGGTGTTCTGCCAAGGCGCGCTGGCGTTTGAAATCGGCTTCTTGGGCGTGGGCTTGCGCCAACAATCCGCGCGCCTGGTGGTAATCAATGGGGGAAACCAAGCCCGATTCCATTCTGCTTTTGGTGAGCGCAACACTTTCTTCGCGCGTTCTCAATGTGTTGGCGGTGATGACCAATTGCGCATCCGCCGCACGCAATGCCAAGTAATTCATCACCACCATTGAAACCACGGTGAGGCGCATTGCGTCTTTGGCGTAATAAGTTGCCAATAAATTGGCTTGTTGTTGCTCGTTGGCGCGGCGCACCTTCCCCCAAATATCCGCTTCATAATTCATCGCCAAGTTGCCGCCGTAACTTTCCACCAAGCGCGGGTGCATTCCCGGGCTTCTACCGCTGATTTCATTACTCATCCGATTTTGACTGCCGGAGGCGCCCAAACTCAACTGCGGAAAAAAGGCGCTTTGCGTTTGTTGCACATAGGCTTTGGCTTCTTCCACGCGCGCCCACGCTAAACGCATATCGCTGTTTTTTTCTAAGGCAAGCTGCACCAAATCGTTTAAAACGTCATCGTTAAAAAGCTTCCACCATTCTTCATAAACCAAGGCGGGGGCGGTGATAGAGGCTTTTTGATAGGCAAGGGAATAATATTTGGGCAAGGGGGAATCCGGACGGATGAAATCCGGTCCCACACTGCACGCGGTTAAACCCAATACCCAAGGCGCAATTTTTAAAAAGCGATTCATTTATTCGCCCTCCTTTTCCACGGTCAACGCGGATTTTTTTTCAATTTCCTTATTTTTTGCACCGCGTTCCAACCATTTAAAAAACAAGGGGACAAAAATGGTGGCGATGAAGGTTGCCGCAACCATTCCGCCAAACACGCCCGTGCCCATTGAACGGCGCGCCGCAGCGCCCGCGCCAGTGGCTTTCACCAAGGGGAAAACACCCAACACAAACGCCAAAGAGGTCATCACAATGGGGCGAAAACGCAAGCGCGCCGCTTCTTTTGCCGCTTCAATCACGCCTTTGCCGTCTTCAATTTTCTGCACGGCAAATTCCACAATCAAAATGGCGTTTTTGGCGGATAGCCCCACTAACACCACCATTCCAATTTGGAAATAAATATCGTTGGGCATTCCGCGCAAATAAACCGCCAAAAGCGCCCCAAAAATGGCAAAAGGAACGGACATCAACACCGCTAAGGGCAAAGACCAGCGCTCATATTGCGCCGCCAAAATCAAAAAGACCATCACCACCGCAAACAAAAGCGCTTTTTCAGAGGAGCCCGAGGTGGATTTTTCTTGGTAAGCCTGCCCTGTCCACGCAATTTGGTAACCCAAAGGCAAAACCTCCTTCGCCACTTCCTCCACCACCTTGATAGCTGCCCCAGAACTCACGCCCGGCGCGCCGTCCCCCATTACCTTGGCTGCCACAAAACCATTAAAACGTTCTAACAATTCCGCGCCAAAAACATTTTTCACGGTGCTGAATGCGGAAACGGGGATCATTTTGCCGGTGGTTTGGCTTTTAACGTAAACCTTGCCGATGTCATCCGGCGTTTGGCGGTAACGCGGTTCTGCCTGCAACTGCACGCGGAAAACGCGCCCGGAGCGGTTAAAGTCATTCACATAAAGCGCGCCAATGGTGCTTTGCAAGGTGCTGTAAATATCGGATAAGGGCACGCCCAAAGAAAGCGCTTTGGTTTCATCCACTTCCACATAAAGTTGCGCCACGTTGGCGCGGAAAAAGGTATTGACGCGCGCCAATTCCGGGCGTTTGTTGAGCGCTTCCACAAAGTCTTTCACCACTTTTTCCAAATTCACGGGGTTGCCATCCACGCGGTTTTGCAGATAAAACTCAAAACCACCCGCCGTGCCCAAACCCATAATGGCGGGCGGGTTAAACACAAAAGCCATTCCGTCCGGTTGCATCATCCCCAAGCGAGTGAATTTATTCACCGTTTCCGCAATGGGTTCGTGGGTGCGCTGCGACCAATCTTTTAAGGGAATAAAAATGGTTCCGGAATTGCTTTTTTGCCCGCTGGAAATCATATCAATCCCAGAAACGCTGATGGTGCGCTCCACCACGGGGTTTTCTCTAAATTGGCGGCTGACGGTTTCAGCCGTTTTGATGGTGCGGGTTAAGGTTGCGCCATCCGGTAAGCTGACAGAGGCGATTAAAAAGCCTTGGTCTTCCGCGGGCACAAAAGAACCCGGCACCGCGCGCACCAAAAAGAGGATCGCCACCATCACCACAGCACCCACCAAAAGCCCCAAAAACTTGTTGCGCAAGGTAAAGCCCACGGTGTGCACATAACTGCGGGTGAATTTTGTAAATAAATAATTAAAGGGGCGGAACAACTTATTTTGCTTATGTTCCCCGCGCAACAAAATGGCGCACAAAGAAGGCGTTAAAGTTAAAGCCACAATGCCGGAAATCACCACCGAAATCGCCACGGTCACGGCAAATTGTTGATACAACACGCCGGTGATTCCACCCAAAAAGGCAACGGGAATAAACACAGAACACAACACCAACACAATGGCAATCACCGCGGAAGAAACCTCTTTCATTGTTTCAACGGAAGCATCAAACGCCGACATTTTCTTTTCACTCATCAAGCGTTCCACGTTTTCCAACACCACGATGGCATCATCCACCACAATGCCAATTGCCAAGACCATTGCAAACAAGGTTAAGGTGTTGATGGAAAAATCCAAAATCCACAAGCCCGCAAACGTGCCAATGAGCGAAACCGGCACAGCCACCATTGGAATGATGGTGGCTCGGACGTTTTGTAAAAATAAATACACTACCGCCAAAACCAAAATCAAGGCTTCCACCAAGGTTGCCAACACTTCGTTGATGGATTCAGAAACAAACAAAGTGGTGTCATAAGCCACGCTGTAATGCACGCCCTCGGGGAAATCTTGCGCGAGCGTCTTCATTTTGGCGTTGACCTTTTTAGAAACCTCTATGGCGTTGGCGCCGGTTTGGAGGAAAATCCCAATGGCGATATTGGATTCCCCATTTAAGAAACTTTTTTGGTCATAGGTGTAAGCGCCCAATTCCACGCGCGCCACATCCTTAATGCGCAATAAGCCGTTGGGACCGCCTGCGCGAATGACGATATCGCCAAATTCTTCTTCCGTAATCAAGCGCCCTTTGGCGGTGACGGTATACGTGAGCACTTGATTGTTTGCAGAAGGTTCTTGTCCAATTCTGCCCGCAGCGTTTTGTGCGTTTTGCACCCGAATGGCAGAAGCAATTTCAGAGGTGCTCACCCCCAATTGCGCCATTTTGTCCGGGTGCAACCAAATGCGCATAGAATAATCCTGCGCACCAAAAACAATAGCCCCGCCCACCCCGGGAATGCGTTTTAAATCATCCAAAATGTTCAAGGTGGCGTAATTGGATAGATAAAGTGAGTTGTAGCGCTCAGGGTCTGCCGTTAAAGAAACAATTTGCAAAATGTCGCCGGAGCGTTTAAACACCGAAACCCCGATTTTGCGCACTTCCTCAGGCAAACGTGGTTCGGCAATCTTCACGCGGTTATTCACGTTAACCGTTGCCATATCCGGGTCCGAGCCCACGGCAAAAGTCACGGCGATAGAAAGCGCTCCGTTTGAAGACGAGGTGGAATTGAAATAAATCATATTGTCCACCCCGTGCAGCACCTCTTCAATGGGGGCAGCCACCGTGCGCGACAAGGTTTCCGCAGAAGCGCCCGGGTAATTGGCGGAAATCACCACCATTGGCGGGGAAATGCGCGGATATTGCGCAATCGGCAAGGTTTGTGAAGCCACCAAACCGGCAATCACAATCACAATGGAAATTACCGCAGAGAAAATGGGGCGGCTAACAAAAAAACGCGCGTTCATCCTCTTCTCCCGCCTATTGAGCCGCTTTTTGCGCTTGGGCTTGCTGCGCCGCCAAGAAAACGGCTTTATCCACCACGGGAGCGCCCGTGCGCAGTTTTAAAATGTTGTCCGTAATCACGCGCTCGCCCGCCTTTAAGCCACCGGTGATCACCCAATCTGAGCCCACCCATTCCGCCACTTGCACTTTGCGCGGCTCTACTTTGTTTTCCGCATTCGCCAACATCACCAAATGCCCCGTTTGGGTTTGTAAAACCGCCACTTGGGGCACTAAGAAAAGGTTTGCCCTTTCGTGGCTCAACAATTTCACGCGCACAAATTGCCCGGGCAACAATTCGCTGTTGGGGTTGGGAAACTCTGCGCGCAATTGTTGCGTGCCCAAGGCGGTATCAATGTTGCTCGCCAAAAAATTAATTGTGCCTTTGTGTGCGTAAGTTTTGCCGTTGGGCAACACCAATTCCACGCTTTTGATGGTTTCCGCGGTGGGTCTTCCTTCCGGAAGGCGCGCCGCCTCGCTTTCGCTTAACCCAAAGCGCACCCAAATGGGATTGTTTTGGTAAACCGAGGTTAATAAGCTGTCTGATCCCACACTCACCAAACTGCCTTCCGATTTGATGGAACGCCCCGTTACACCGGAAACCGGCGCCGTGACAATCGTCCATTCCAAATTCAACTTGGCTTCGCGCAAACTCGCTTGCGCCACGGCATTGGCGGAAAAAGCATCGTCATATTCTTTTTGGCTCACCGCTTGTTTTTTGACCAAGCCTCTTAACCGTTTTTCTTCCCGCTCGGTTTGTTCGGCGCGCGCTTTGGCTTGGGTGTAAGCGATGTCATAGGGCGCGGGATCAATTTGAAAAAGGGGTTGACCTTCTTTCACATACGAGCCTTCATCATAAAGGCGTTTTAATAAAATCCCGCCCACACGCGCGCGCACCTCCGTTTCTTTCGCACCTTCGGTTTGCGCCATCACTTCCAAGGTTAAGGGCAAATTCACCGCCTCCACGGTTTTGATGGCAACCGGCAACGCCTGCGGCGCTTGCGCCACCTGCTCCTTATTTCCGCACGCAGCCAACACAGCCATTGAAACCAGCACCCCGACTTTGAGCAACCCCTGAGCCATTTTCTTTCCTTAACGCGGTAAAAATAAAAAAGTATTATACAGACAGGAATGTATATAAAATAAGAAAAAATTTTACTTTTTTTGTTACAAGATGTTATGCGCAAAACCAAGGAAGAAGCCGAACAAACACGCCAAAAGATATTGGAATCGGCACGGCGTATGTTTTTTAAAAACGGGGTTGCCAAAACCTCGTTGGAAAACGTAGCCACCGAAGCGGGCGTAACGCGCGGGGCAATTTATTGGCATTTTAAGGACAAAACCGAGCTTTTTTTCGCCTTGCAAAAAGACATTTGCGACCCGGTGGATGAGGCAATGCAAAAGATATTTGATTCTTCTGCGAAAAATCCGTTGGACACCATCGCGCGCGCCATCCAATGTTTTTTTAAAAAAATGGAAACGGACACCCGCACCAAAGAAATGGTTTCGGTGATGGCGACCAAATGCGAATACGTGGGGGAATTTGAAGGCGTCATCCACGTGTTGATGCAACCAGAGCGCCATTTTTTGCACACCCTGGAAACTTTTTACCAAAAAGCCCAAGAAAAAAATCTTTTAAAAGAAGGGATGAGCCCGCATTTTTTGGCGCGGGACACCTTGATTTTTGTTAATGGCTTAGTCAATCACCTGAGTTTTCGTGAAGGGGAAGAATGGCAACCCTTTGTGGAAAAATTGATTGCAATGCACATTGATTTTCGCCGCAAGGGCAAATCCACGGTCAAGCGCTGATTTTTTTCAAAATTGACAGTTTTCAAAATGCGTGTTTAAATCACGCCTTCATTGCTTTGGGCGGTTAGCTCAGTGGTAGAGCACTGCCTTCACACGGCAGGGGTCAGAAGTTCGAAACTTCTACCGCCCACCAAAGCCCTTTTAAAAAATCCCAATGCCTGCGTGCTTTTCCCCTTTGAATGAAACAGAAGGCGTGCTGTTTGTGCACGTGCAACCCAACGCCAAAAAAAACCAAATTCTGGGGGAATTGAACGGCGTGTTGAAAATTCGCCTCAACGCCCCACCCGTTGAGGGCAAAGCCAACGTGGCTTTGCTGCGTTTTTTATCTGAAATTTTTAAGCTTCCGCGCTCGTCTTTTCATTTATTAAGCGGAGAAACCGCGCGCCAAAAACGAATCAAAATCCAAGCGACTGACAAACCTTCCTTCCAAAATTTGTTGCGCCAATTGGCAAAAATAAACGAAGGAATTTAATCTTTCCACGGTCTACGCTGATTTTTTTTGAAAATTTATTGGTCGTAATGGAATCTGCAAGCCAATAAAATGATGGTTTCTTCTTCCACTTTATACACCAAGCGGTGTTCTTTATTGATACGGCGAGACCAGCAATTTTTAAGGGAATGGCATAAGGGTTCAGGCTTGCCAATGCCAGCAAAAGGGTTTTCTTGGATGGCGTGAATCAATCTTATTATTTTTTCAACCATTTTTGCGTTGTTCTTTTTCCAAAAGTTGAAATGCGCATAAAAACGGTCGGTGTAAACAAGCTTCATTGAAAAAGCTCTTCCAAGGGGTGCGTTTTTCCTTCTTCGGCTTCTTGCAGTGAAAGGAACAATTCCTTTCGGTTCGCTCGGGTGCTTAAAAGATAAGCGGTTTCTTTCAAGGATTCATAATCCTCAGCAGGAAGAATCACCACTCGGTCGCCGTTTTTGCGCTTGACATAAACCTCTTCGCTGTCGTCACAAACGGAATTGAGGATGTTGGATAAATTTTGACGAACCTCTGTGTAAGAATATTCGCGCATTGGTTTTCCCCAGTTTTCATCTTTCAATTTTCTTGGCTTTGGATTCCAACATCACCGGCACGCGGTCTTCAATAGGAAAAGCGAGTTGGCAGGCTTTGCAATGGAGCTCGTTTTTTTCTTTTTCCCACGCGACTTTGCCTTTGCAAATCGGGCACACCAAAATGTCTAAATATTTACAATCCACGCGTTTTCTCCATAAACCACCCCAAAAATTCAGGGGACAATTCCACACTGACGGGCAACACCCAAACGTTTTGAAACGCTTGGGCGAACGCAGCGCATTTTACCGCATCTTTTTCGCTGATAAAAATAATGTCCGCGGGCAAGTTTTCAAAATCTGTTTTTTTAAAAGCGTAGTGATCTGAAAACACTTTTTGAAAGGAAAGGGGCAAACCCAAATTTTCCAAACTTTTAAAAAAACGGCTTGGGTTACCTATACCACTTAAAGCGCCCCAAGTCGCTTTTTCTTTTAAAAAATCCGCCGCCGTTTGGGTGTGTTGGGGGTTGTTGAGCGAATAAAATTTTTCTTCTTTTAAGGCGAAATGAAAAACGGGCACGTTGGGGGGCAAATCCTTTAACCAAGGAGTGTTTGGGGGCACACCATTTAACAGAACAGCATCCACCGAACTTAAACGCGAAACAGGTTCGCGCAAAGGTCCGCGCGGCAACAAAAAACCGTTTCCCCAACCGCGTTCATCCAACACCGCCAATTCCAAACACCGTGGCAAAGCGTAATGTTGTAAGCCGTCATCGCTTAAAACCAAGCGGGTTTGGGGATATTTTTTAAAAAGCGCTTCCACCGCTTCCAAGCGTTTTTCGCCCACAAAAACGGGAAGATGGGTGCGCTGCTTAATTAAAAGCGGTTCATCCCCTATTTTTTTAGGTGAATCGTTTATTAAAACCTCCAAAACGCCGTGGGTTTTTCGCCCAAAGCCGCGACTCACCACACCAACGGGAAAATTTTGCGCTTTCAAAGCTTGGCACAACGCCATCAAAAATGGGGTTTTCCCCGCGCCTCCCACGGTGATGTTGCCCACCACCACCACGGGAAGGCTGATTTTTTTTTGATTTTTTTTCAAAAAAATGGCGCGTTTTTGGATGAACGCGCCAAACAAGTCGGAAAAAGGCGACAGCGCCCATAAAGTTTGGGACGATGCCTTTTGCCACCAACGTTTTTCAAAAAATGCCCGCACAGGGTTTAGCTTGCGGACAAATCGTCTTGCGTGGCAAAGGAAATGTTAGCTAAGCCGGCAGCTTGCGCGGCTTGCATGACGTCAATCACGCGCTGGTGCGCGGTTTTGGCGTCCGCGTTAATCACCACCACCGGATTGGTTCTTTTTTCCGCCGCGTGACGCAAAGCGCTTGCCAAAATGTCGTTGCTGATGCTTTTCAACGCCACTTCATCCACGGTCACTTCACCGGCAGCGGTAATCATCACGTTGATGTTTTTGTCTTCTTTTTCTTGCCGCTCAGCGTTTGCCGTGGGCAAATTGATTTCAATGCCGGAAAAACGGGAATAGGTGGTGGTGAGCATTAAGAAAATAATGATCACCAACAAAACGTCAATCATCGGGATTAAATTGATTTCGGGTTCTTCCTTTTCAAAACCTTTGCGAAAATTCATCGCCCTCTCCTAATGGTTGGCGTGCGTGTATTCCACCAAACGCATTGCTTGTTGCTGCATTGCCACCACAAAGCCATCCACCTTGGCGCGGAAATGCCGCCAGAAAATCATACTGGGAATGGCGATTAAAATGCCAAAGCCGGTGTTGTAAAGCGCCACGGAAATACCGTGCGCCAATTCTTGCGGATTACCCGTTCCGGGGGCTTGCGAACCAAAGATTTCAATCATCCCCACCACCGTGCCAAATAAACCCATCAAAGGGCTGATGGAAGCGATTGTTCCCAAGGTGGTCAAATAGCGATTGAGTTCGTGCGCCACCGTTGCGCCCGCTTCTTCCAAAGCGTCAAGCACCACCTCGCGCGAATTGTGCACGTTTCTTAACCCTGCCACCAAGACTTGCCCCAAGGGGGAGCGTTCCAAATCGTCAAACAATTTGGAATTGTCTTGCCCGCGCCGAAAATCGCTCAATGCTTGTTTTAACAAACCTTCCGGAATGATTTTTTTGGCTTGTAAGGAATAAAAACGCTCAAAAATCAACGCCAACGCAATGATGGAAGCAAACAACAACGGCCAAATGGGCCAACCCGCCGCTTGAATGATGGAAAACATAACCTTCCTTGTTCTTAAAAATTGTCGTATTTTGCCTTGAATTCAAGCGTTTTTCCACGGCAAAGCTTAAAATTTTTTGAAAATTTTTTCGGCGTTCCCGTGGATTTTTGTTTTTTTATACAATAAGCCTATGCGATTTTTATTCCTCCCCCTTCTTTTATTTTTCTTTTCCAACGGCGTTTTCGCCGCCCTCGTTTTGGAAGGCGATGAAGAAGCCGTTCGCCTTTTAAAACCCTATTTGCCCAAGGAAGCCAAGCGTTCGCAATATCGCCTGCTGGCAAACGATATTTTGGCAACCCAAGGTTATTTTTCCCCCACAATCGCCTTTAAACGCCAAGAAAACAACGATTTAACAATGACGGTCACCTTGGGCGCGCGCGTTAAAATTGAAGAAGTGCACATCACCATTGACAACGAAAAAAACGTTGAAATGAATGATTTGGAAAAAGAGGAATATGTGAAACTTTGGCAGCTCCCCAAAAATTCCTTTTTCCGCCAAGATTTGTGGGGCGCGGGAAAACAAAACATTTTGAACGCTTTGCTTTCTAAACGCTACGCCCGCGCGCAGTTGGTCAACAGCTTAGCGGATGTCAACACCGAAGACGCAAGCGCCCGCCTTTATGTTTATTACCAAACCGGCGCAGCCTACAAAATGGGCAAAATGAAAACCGAAGGGCTTTACCGCTACCCTTTAAAATTGGTTGAGCGCTACCGCCAACATTTAACCGAAGGCAGTCTTTACGATTCCAAAAACATCAACGATTTCCAAAATGCCCTGCAATCTTCCCCTTATTTTCAAAACGCGCGCATCAGCATTTTTCCGGAAAAAGCAGAAGACATTTTAGATGAAAACGGCAAACCCACTGGCGAAAAAACCCTGCCTTACACCTTAAAAGTCACGGAAAAACCCGGACACATTTTTGGTGCAGGCTTGGGGTATTCCACCAACACCGGAAGCCGCATTGAAGGGCAATACCAAACCGCAAATTTTTTGAATCAAGCGTGGCATTTGGAAAGCGCGGTGCGTTTGGAAGAAAAACAACAAACCCTCCTTGCCGATGTTTTTTTTCTTCCCCGCCCCAATCGCCACCAAATGGCTGTGGGCGCAATCAGCGAATACAGCCGCATTGAAGGCTTAAATATTTCGCGTTACGCCTTGGGCGTGCAAGATATTTGGCAAAAAAACAACATTGAACGCCGCCCTTATTTGACGTGGCAAAAGGAACGTTACCGCATCAAAAACACGTCCCGCACCCACAAAAGCAAAGCCCTTGCCCCCGGGTTTCGCTGGACGTGGCGCAAAACCGATAATCCCGTCAATCCCAATCGCGGTTTTGTGTTTCAAATCAATACGGATATCGCTTCCCAAAAAGTGGTCTCCGACCAAGATTTTTTCCGTCTCTATTTTCGCGGACAACATTTTTTAACCCTAAACGCCAAAAACCAATTGCTGCTGCGCTATGAAATGGGGCGCGTTTTTTCTAAAAGTAAAGAAGGCGTGCCGCAAGAATATTTATTCCGCACGGGCGGCACAGGCAGCGTGCGCGGCTACACTTACAAAAACTTAGGCGCAAAGGAAGATGGCGCAACCTTGGGCGCACAAAATCTTGCGGTCGTATCCGCAGAATGGATTCACTGGTTTTTGCCCCAATGGGGCTTGGCAAGCTTTGTGGATTCTGGAAACGCGTGGGATGACGATTCCCCTTCCAATTTCCACACCGGCGCAGGTTTGGGCGCGCGCTGGAAAAGCCCCGCGGGTCCTTTGGGCATTGACCTGGGCTATGGTTTTAAAACCAAAAAGGTAGCATTGCATTTTGCTTTAAACATTCCGTTTTAAAAATCCACGGTAAAGCTTAAAATTTTTTGAAATTTTTTCAGGGTTTACCGCGGAAAAACCGTTTTTTTCTCTTTTAAAAATGATGTCTGCCGACTTTTGCCAAGATTTACAGCTTTTTTTAAAAGAAGCCACACGCTTTGTGAGGCAAACCGAAACCATCGCGCATTTTGGGCATTTAACGCGCGTGAGCGGCTTGGTGTTGGAAGTTTCTGGCTTAAAACTTCCCTTGGGCAGCGCTTGCTTAATTTACCCCACCGAAGGCGAAGCGATAGAAGCCGAGGTGGTGGGCTTTTCTGAGGAAAAATTGTTTGTGATGCCCTCGGATGCCACCTTCAACCTTGCCCCGGGCGCTAAGGTTGTGCCCTTTCAAAACGCGGTCGCGCCTTTGGTATTGGGTGGAAAAAGCGCGCCCCTTGAACAGAGCACCACCAAACAATTGCCCGTGGGCTTTCATCTTTTGGGGCGCGTGGTGGATGGAATGGGCAGACCCTTGGACGGCTTGGGCGCTATTCGCCAAGATGAGGCGCGCTCTTTATCCAACCGCCCATTTAACCCAATGGAGCGCGCGCCCATTCAAACGCCTTTGGATGTGGGCGTGCGCACCATCAACGCGCTTTTAACCGTAGGGCGCGGGCAACGGATGGGCTTATTCGCAGGCTCTGGCGTGGGGAAATCCGTTTTGTTGGGAATGATGGCGCGCTACACTTCCGCCGAAATCACCGTGGTGGGTTTAATCGGCGAGCGCGGGCGGGAAGTCAAAGAATTTATTGAAGATATTTTGGGGGAAGACGGCAGAAAGCGCGCTGTGGTGGTGGCAGCACCTGCGGATAACGGACCTTTAATGCGCTTAGCGGGCGCGGCTTACGCCACCACTTTGGCGGAATATTTCCGCGACCAAGGCAAACACGTTTTGCTCATTATGGATTCTTTAACCCGTTACGCGATGGCGCAACGCGAAATTGCCTTAGCCATTGGTGAACCGCCCGCCACGCGCGGCTACCCGCCTTCCGTTTTCGCTAAACTCCCCGCCTTGGTGGAACGCGCCGGCAACGGCAAGGAAGAAGGCGGCTCTATCACCGCTTTTTACACCGTTTTGGCAGAAGGCGATGACCAACAAGACCCCATCGCCGATTCCGCGCGCGCCATTTTGGACGGGCACATTGTTTTAAATCGCCTTTTGGCGGACGCCGGACATTACCCCGCCATTGACATTGAACAATCCATTTCGCGCGCGATGGTTAATCTCATCACGCCGGATCACTTGGACTTCATCCGCAAATTCAAGGTGCTTTTTTCGCGTTACCAGCGCAGCCGCGATTTGTTGGCGGTGGGCGCTTACACCCAGGGCGCAGACCCTGTGTTGGACGAAGCCGTCTCGCTCTACCCCAAAATGGAAGCATTTTTACAGCAAAAAATTGTGGAAAAATCCCCCTTTGAAGAAAGCTGCGCAGCTTTATTTCAACTTTTCCCAACCCCTCCTGCGTGATTTTTTTCCGCGGTCAACTCCAAAATTTTTTTCACTCCCCTCTTTACCCTTGTAAAACTGCTTTGTATAATTTTCCCAAGCTAACCTGTTGATTTTCTTTGTCACATTTGCCAATGCCTTCACTTCACTTTAAACAGAAACCCTTATTTCACAAAAAGAATCATAAAAAGAAAGCGCTTTTTCGTTTTTTATGCACCTTGGGTTTGGTGGGGGCATCGCAACAAAGCTTGGCAGAAATCCTTGCAGGATTTCCCATAGAGGCGGGCAAAACCGCGCCCAAACATCAGCAACCCACGGTTTTGCAAACGGCAAATGGCATTCCATAAATCAATATTCAAACCCCGAATGAAAAGGGGCTCTCGCATAATAAATACAAAAATTTGAATGTTTCTCCCAAGGGGGCGATTTTAAATAATAGCCGCACGAACACCCTCACCCAACAAGCAGGTTATATCACAGGCAATCCCTATTTAATTAAAGGGGCATGCCTAGTTTAGTCTCCTAAAAAAGGTTAGACTTT
>QLIP01004459.1_pt1 | contig 13997 bp, 13 predicted proteins | sample 1769771 | NCBI WGS metagenome assembly QLIP01 (sample SAMN09428762, study PRJNA476227) | Gut metagenome, whole genome shotgun sequencing project. | isolation source: cecum | host: Rhizomys sinensis | place: China: Jinsha town of Minqing, Fujian Province | collected 2013-09-23
CGTGGATGCGGGTGGGGGCGAAGATGCGGCGGAAGTGTGGGAGGTCGGAGGGGGAGAGGGTCACTTTCATGCGGTTGGGGCCAATGATGATTTGGTAGTCGGTGCCTTGGGCGTCAAACACGGCCGCTACGCGCCGCAGGGCTTCGAGGCGTGAGGGGGTGAGAATAGGTGCGCTCACGGTGGCACTGTCGGGTGCGGGGACTATGCGGCGAATACGAGCATAGGCCGCGGGATTTTCGCAGATGAGTCGGTCCCACTCGGGCATCCGCTCGGAGTTGGTCAGCGGGTCGTAGATAATCGGCTCGGGGTTGAACACTGGGTGGCTGCCATATTCGTGCAGCGTGCCGCACAGGCGAGCTGGGAGCCAACTGCGGAGGAAGTTGACGTTGGTGGCTGCGCGGAATATCAGGTAGTGAAATTTGACCCAGTAGAGAGGATTGCGGCTCAGTTCGGGCGGGTTTAGGTCGGAAATTTTGTCGGTGTTGGGGGAGTCCATCACTAAGGGGTCGAGCACCACGAGGGCATACTTGATAGCTTGTCCGCGGCGGTGAAGATACTCCACTTTGTCGGCCATGTGCTCGAGTGTTTCGGCCGAGGCGTCGAAATGGTAGGGCTTGGCGTCGGCTCCGAGCAGCTGCGCCCACTCCTCGGCATCGTAGTAGATGGAAATGGAGGAGCCGAAGATAAAGGCGTTGTATTTGCTCCCCTGCTCTAATTGGTGTTCGTAGTTGCGCACGGTCACCATCCCCTTGTTCAGCCCCACGCGAAAGGGTTCTGCGTCAGGCGAGTCGAAGTAGCAATCGTAGTGCTTCACACTCTTAAACGGGTCCACCATCGCATAGTACACCAGGGCTGGCACCACCACGGACGCCACCATCAGGCAGGCTTTGAGTGCAAATCGGAGTATAGAGCGGCGTTCCATCAGAATTGAAAGTAAATGAAACTGAGGTTCATATCTTCGCTCACCAAGAGGAGGAACATACACACCCAATAGAGCAAATAGCGCTGCCAGCGGCGGCGAGGCAGACGCTCGGTGGGGTGGTCGAGGTTGCGGTTGCGCCATTCGAGGATGATGACCATGGCCAGGCATATAATCCAGAGGTTTTCGAGCGTGGTTTGCCACTGCCACAGAGCCACGGGGAGGAGCACCAATAGCCACCAGAGCGAAATCGGGCGCAGGAAGCGCACCCCCCAGCCGAGCAGGGCGGCCGCACCAAAGGCGGCGGCATACGCCGGCAAGGCGTGCAGCCCGTTGAGGAGGTCAAGCAGCGAGGTGCAGCGGAAAATGTAGAAGCCGAAGGTCACCACGCCAAAGGTGAGTGCAATTTGCGGCAGGGCGCGTGCGGTGATTGGTCCTGTGGGGCGGCGGAGCCATAGTTTGGCCAGCGGATATATCAGCGCCCAGTAGGCACCCCAGAGCACGAAGTTCCATTCTGCTCCATGCCAGAGGCCCGAGAGGAGAAACACCACCACGGTGTTCATCACCGTGCGCCACGGACCGCGGCGATTGCCCCCAAGCGGGATATAGAGATAGTCGCGAAACCAGAGCATGAGCGAGATGTGCCACCGCTGCCAAAATTCCACCACGTTGCGCGCAAAGTAGGGGAAGCGGAAGTTGGTCATCAACTCAATGCCGAGTAGGCGCGAGGTGCCACGCGCAATCTCACTGTAGGCCGAGAAGTCGAAGTAGATTTGCAGCGCAAAGAAAAGCCCAGCGCGCAGGCATATCAGCGGGTCGCCGAGGTCCCAGGCGCTGAAGAGCAGGTCCACGCGGTAGCCCAGGAAGTTGGCCACGCACACTTTCTTGAACACGCCAAATAGCACCATTCGCAGTCCGCTCGAGGCCATGTCCCAGTCCCAGCGGCGATTGGAGGCCAGTTGGGGGAGCAGTTGCGAGGCCTTTTCGATAGGCCCTGCAACGAGTTGGGGGAAGTAGGCAATGAACACGGCAAAGGTGAGCGGATTGCGGCAGGGCGCAATCTGTCGGCGATACGCGTCGACAGAGTAGCCTATGGCCTGAAAGGTATAGAACGAGATGCCCACGGGGAGGAGCACGTCGAGCGTCACCCAGTCGAGTTCCCAGCCTATGAGCGCAAAGAGCCGCTGGAGGTTCTCGCCAAAGAAGTTGAAGTACTTGAAGATGAGCAGAATACCGAGGTTGAGCACGACGTTGGCGGCCGTGGTGAGGCGCGTGGGGCGCAGTGCTAACAGGTAGGTGGAGGCGGTGGTGAGCATTATCAGTCCGAGGAAGCGCCAGTCCCACCAGCCATAAAAGAGGTAGCTGGCGGCGAGCAACAGGAGGTTTTGCCCCGTCAGCCGCCCCCGCAGAGGCAGCCAATAGAGCACCCACACCGCAGTGAGCAGCAGCGCAAAACCTATCTCCGTAAACTGCATAATTCCAGCGCAAAGGTAGCAAATTTTCCTCAATATAAAAAATAGGAGTGCGATTGAGATGAAATTTATTTGCGGGGGTGGGATTTTTTGCGTAAATTTGCGGCATGATTAAATGGCTTAGGCGCTATGTGTCGGTGCCGTTCCTTTTCGGACTGACATTCGTGAGTTATGTGCTCTTCTTCAACGACAATTCGGTGATGAGGAGCATGGAGTATGCCCATGAAATCCGCGAATTGGAAACCCGCATTGAGCAGCTGGAGGACACTCTGGCCATGTATCAGAGCCTGAACCGCAGTTTGGACTCCAACCCCGAAGAACTGGAGCGCATCGTGCGCGAGCACTATCGCATGCAACGAGCCTCCGAAGATGTCTACCTCGTAAAATAAGAATGAAGAAAATCTCACCCATACTGTTGATTATCGGCCTCTCGGCCTTGGCCGTAGGCATTCTGCTGCCGATACTCACCAACAACATTTACAGCTACACTTTCCGCTATATCTTTGCCGTTGGCGCTGCCTTGACCATCATCGCGCGCCTGTTTGGCCCCTCGGCGCCGCAGGGCACCGACATACGTGTGCGTCGCCTGCTTCGCCTGGAGCAATGGAGCGCGCTGCTCTATTGCGTGGCCGCCTTCTTCGTGTTCTACTCCGCACCGATGCTGCGCGACTGGCTGGCCTTCACCATGGCCGGCGCCGCCATTCAGGTGTATGTGAGTCTGGCTCTGTCGCTCAAGAAGAATAAGAAATGAGCGTAGTCCTGACCTTTGACCGTGGCAACAGCTCTACCAAGGCTGTGGCTTACGACATTCACTCGGGCGAGGAAACCGCCTCGGCTCTGCTTCGTGGCCCGCAAGCCAATGCCACGCTGCGCCGTCTGGTGGATAGTCTGCTCATTGAGGCCGTGGTGGGCTGCACCGTGGCTGGCGACTGCCTCGACGAGCTATACGATGCCACTGGCGCAACCACGCGCCTGACGCTCACCCACGACACCCCCGTGCCGATTGCCAACCTCTACGAAACGCCCCACACTCTTGGTGCCGACCGCCTTGCCGCAGCCATCGGCGCTGCCACAATCCACCCAGGCGAGGAACTGTTGGTGGCCGACCTCGGCACCGCTTGCACCTACGACTTTGTGTCGGCCCAGGGCGAGTTTCTCGGCGGAAACATTGCCTGCGGCCCTGGTATGCGTCTGCGCGCCCTGCACCACTACACCTCGCGCCTGCCCTTAGTGAGCGGTCACTTCGACGACATCGCCCCCTATGGCCGCACCACCGAACAGGCCATGCGCTCTGGTGCCATGCAGGGCGTGGTGGCCGAACTGATGCTCTATCGCGGCACCAATCGCCAGCTAATCCTCTCGGGCGGCTGGGCTCCCGAAATTGCCCGCCTCCTCCCCGAAGGCACCCCCTACGAAATTCAGCCACACCTCGTCAATCGAGGCCTTTTCATAACTCTCAAGCACAACCTCGCCCTATGAAGTCCCTCCGCAAAATACTGGCCGCCGCACTGCTGCTGCCCGCTTTCGCTGCCGTCCATGCCGACGAAGTTAGTCCCTATTCCAGCCGCGGCTTAGGCTCGCTCAACGACAACGCCACCTCCACCCAACGCTCAATGGGCGGCGCTGGCATAGCCGTGCAATCGCGCTCGAAAATCAACCTCAAAAACCCCGCTTCGTTTGCCGCCATCGACTCGATGACGTTCCTCTTCGACATGGGCGCAAACGCGGGCGTGCTCCACACCTCCGATGGCTCCATGAAGAGTCGCGAACCCCTCGGCGGCCTTGATTACCTCACCATGCAGGTGCCCCTCGGCAAGTGGATGGGTGCCTCGCTCGGCCTCATGCCTTTCTCGTCGGTGGGCTATACTTTTGGTAGCAAGAGCGACTCGCAGTCGGTTGAGTACAATGGCAACGGCGGCATTTCGCAGCTTTACTTGGGCTGGGCGGCGCGCCCTGTTAAGGGGCTGAGCCTCGGCGTGAGTGCCAGCTACCTTTTTGGTAACATAGTCAACACGAATTATGTGAAGGCTGGCACGTCGTCCACCGTCTTTGAGTCGGTGCTCAAGGTGCGCGATTATCAGCTGCAATTTGGCGCACAGTATGGCGTGAACATTACTCGCAACCATCGCGTGAGCCTCGGCGTGACCTATTCGCCTGCCCATGCGCTCCATGGCGATGGCTATGGCACCAAGTATGACCCCACTGCCCAGAACGGCAACCCGCAGGAAATTGGCAACACTAAGCTGCAACACCGCTTTGCGCTCCCGTGGATGAGTGGCGCGGGCATCGCTTATTCGTGGCAAAATCGCCTCACTCTGGCCGTGGATTATTCGTTGCAAAACTGGAGCAATGCCCGTTTTGACGGCATCGAGGATTTTACCCCAGCGCAGAAATTCAACAATCGCTCCATGCTCAATTTCGGCGCGGAGTTCACCCCCGCCACTCGCGGCAATTACTTCAAGCGCATGACCTACCGCGTGGGCGGTCACATGGGTCAGGACTACGTCACCGTGGGTCAAGGCAATAATAAGGTGGGCGAGTATGGCGCAAGCTGCGGCTTCGGGTTCCCCACCTCCACCCGCACCACCGTCAACCTCGGTTTTGAATACCTCCATCGCGAGTCGCAACCCACCGCCACAGTGGCCGAAAACTACTTCATGGTGACAGTGGGCGTGGCTCTGAACGAAATTTGGTTCGTACCCTCTAAAATTCGCTAATGCGCTCCCTGCCGCTCTGTCTGCTCTGTTCACTCTTGCTGCTCATTGCCTGCGACGATCAGCAAGGCGCACGCGCTCCGCGCCCCGATGGCAACGTCACCCCCACCATGGTCACTGACTCGGTGAATACCTTCGTGAGCGACTCCGGCATCACGCGCTATCAGCTCATAGCCCCCGTGTGGCTCATGTTCGATGATGCCGACGAACCTTACTGGCTCTTCCCCCAGGGTCTGGAAATTCGCCGCTTCGACGATAATATGCAGCCCAATTTGCTGGGCCGCGCCGACACTGCCCGCTTTTATTCGCGCCTCAATCTGTGGCGCTTCGACCGCAATGTGCGCATGAAAACCCTCAGCGGCGACCGCGTGGACACCCATCAGCTCTTCTGGGACCAAAACGCCCACACGGTCTATTCTGATTCGTTCATACACATGGAGCGCAACGACCGCATTTTGGAGGGCTACGGCTTCCAGTCCAACGAAACTTTCACTGCCTACACTCTGCGCCGACCAACGGGCACTGTGCCGCAAACTTCTTTTCCCACTCCGCAACAATGATCACTTGGATTGTTATAATAGTAATCTCGCTTATCCTCTCGGCCGCTTTTTCGGGCTTGGAAATCGCTTTTGTTACCTCCGACAAGGTGCGCGCTGAACTCGACACACATAAGGGCGGACTCGCTGGCCGTGTGCTCGACCGCTATTTTTCGCGCCCCGACTTTTTCATCACCACTTTGCTGGTGGGCAACAACATTGTGCTGGTCATCTATGGTATGGCCGCCGCCGAATTGCTCGAGCCGTCGCTCAATGAATGGTTGCACTCCAACGAAATGCTCATTCTGCTGGTTCAAACGCTCATTACCACCATCGTGATTATCTTCACGGGCGAATTTATCCCGAAGAGCCTGTTCCGCATCAACCCCAATGCATCGCTGCGCGTGGTGGGTATGCCTATGTATCTGTTTTATTGGGCGTTATATCCCGTGTCGTGGTTCACCACCGCCATTTCGCGAGGCATCATGCGCCTGATGGGCGTGAAACACGACGATCAGGAGGCCGCCCCGCTGAGCGTGGTCGACCTGAATGAGTATATCGAGCGCACCATGACCCACACGGCCGATGCGCCCACCAATTCGCTTCTCGAAAATGAGGTGAAGATTTTTCATAATGCTATAGATTTCAGTACCATACATCTGCGCGACTGCATGATTCCGCGCAACGAAATCGTGGCGGTGAACATCAACACCACCTCGCGCGAGGAGTTGTCGCGCTTGTTCACCTCCTCTGGTCGCTCCAAGATATTGGTGTTTCGCGGCGACATCGATTCGGTGTTGGGCTATATCCACGTGTCGGAGCTATTGCAGGTCAATGCCGACTGGAAGCAGAGCCTGAAACCAGTGATTTTCGCCCCCGAAAGCCTCTTGGCCAACAAGATGATGAGCCGCCTGCTGCGCGAGAAACGCTCGCTGGCCGTGGTGGTTGATGAGTTTGGCGGCACGGCTGGCATGGTGACTCTCGAGGACCTCATGGAGGAAATTCTCGGCGATATTCAGGACGAGCACGACCGCTCCAACGTGGTGGCATGCCGCCTTCCCGATGGCTCATTCGAGTTTTCGGGTCGCGCCGAAATCGACACCATGCGCGACCGCTTCAACCTCAACATCCCCGAAAGCGACGACTATCAAACCCTGGCAGGCTATATCCTCAGCAGCACCGGCACCATTCCCGCTGAAGGCGACGAAATCCACCTCGAAGACTATATCTTCACCATTGTCAAAAGCTCGGCCAATAAGCTCGAACTTGTCAAGGTGACTTGCAAACCCGCTGAGGAATGAAACTCGCTTCGCTATTCTTCACCTTTGCCAAAATCGGTGCGTTCACCTTTGGCGGCGGTTGGGCCATGATTGCCATTATGGAGCGCGAAATTGTGGATAAACACGGCTGGCTCTCGCGCGAGGAGTTTCTCGACCAACTGGCCGTGGCGCAGGCCATGCCTGGCATCTTGGCCGTGAACATCTCCGTGGCCGTGGGCGACAAAATCGCCTCCACACGCGGCTCCGTCATTGCTGCCCTGGGCACTATCCTCCCCTCCTTCCTGATGATTTTGGCCATAGCCATATTCCTCACTCCCGACACTATCAAACATAATGCCACGCTAAGCGCCATGTTTCGCGGCATACGCCCCGCCGTCGTGGCGCTCATCATCGCCCCGCTGGTCACCAACTGGAAACGAGCCAACATAGGCTGGCGCAAGGCCTGGATACCTATCGGAGCCGCCCTGCTCATCTGGAGCGGCTGGCCCGTGGTGAGCAACCCCATACTCTACATTATCCTCGGCGGCCTCGGCGGCTGGTGGTTCAAAGGAAGGAGGGGGGAACAATGATCTACCTACGACTCATCTGGAGCTACCTCAAAATCGGACTCTTCGGTTTTGGTGGCGGCTACGCCATGCTCACGCTCATTGAGCGCGAAATCGTGGGCCAAGGCTGGCTCACCGAAACGATGTTTACCGACATTGTGGCAATCTCGCAAATGACCCCAGGTCCCATCGGCATTAACTCCGCCACCTATATTGGCTACTCCGTGCCGCAAACCCACGGCTTTCCCTCGCCCGCCTGGGGACTGCTCGGCTCCATTATCTGCACACTCACCGTGGTGCTCCCCAGCTTTCTGCTGGTGCTCTACACCTCCCACTTCATTCGCCGCCACAAGGACTCCGCCATCATCAAAGGGATATTTGCTGGCCTGCGTCCCGTCACCATCGGACTCATCGGCTCCGCCGCCCTCCTCCTCTGCAACTCAGCCAACTTCGGCTCCACCCCCACCGACATTGGCCTCAGCATAGCCATTTGCGCCGCCTCCTTCGTCGCCACCTACCACCTCAAGCTCCACCCCATCCTCACCCTCCTGCTCGCCGCACTCCTCGGCCTCCTCCTCCCCGCCTAAAAGTCCGCAGGCATACTCCTTAGCCGAGCCTGCGTGGGGTTCGCAAGCGGTGGCCGCCCTCTCTCCTCCTCTGCGCGGCGTAACTGCGCGCCTTTGCGGCTAATTTTTGCGCGCGGGAGAGAGATTGTTTGGCGGGAGTGGGTTCAGTGGGTTCTGCTGCGGGAGCCGCAGGGCGAGCAGCAATGCGGTAGACGTGGAGCGTGCGGCGAGAGCGGAGGCGGATTTTAACGAGGTCGGGGCGATTAGGGATGTCGAGAGGTTCGCCGAAGGGTTCGTCATCGTCCGCCTCGCGAGCGGGGATAATGCCGAGGTCGAGCAGCTCGTCGGCACTGAGCAGACAGGCGGTTTGCCAGCTATTGCGGCGCGCCTTGGCTTTGCCAGCTTGGCGGATATACTCGCGCTGGAGCCACACCGAAGTATATACTCCATCGTGATACTCCACGAGGCCCGCCTGCATGAAGAAGTTCAGCATGTCGGCAGCGCAATTTTCGTGATTGAGATAGTAGCCTTCAACCGAATCGAAGAGACAAACGAGTTGAACAAGTGCGCGAGCAGCAACGCTGTCGCCAAACTGAGCGAGTGCCTGATACCACTCGCTGTGCAGGGTTTTAGAAGTAACTTTCATAACAAAACGTTTTTTTGCCTGCAAAGTTACAACCACCGCCCCATCCCCGACCGCAATTTTTGCCCTCCCCCCCCAAAAAAAACCAAAGCAAACCACCAACCTGCTGCTATTCAGCCTTTTATGGTGGCAAAATAATTAGGGCGTGTCAAAATAGCACATCGCCTCCATAATTTATAATTTCTTAGAAGACGAGGTTGGTGCCGAGGGAGAGTTGGACGTTGGAGCTGAGGGGGAGCATTTGTTTGGAGAGGGCTGAGGGCATGTAGTCCATGCCGATGAAGAAGCCGGAGGTGTTGATTACCCAGCCAAAGGAGGAGCCGTAGGTGCTGGCGGCGTAGTTGATGGCTACGCCGAGCCAGTCTTGGAGGGCGTAGTTGGCCGAGAAGCGGGTGGTGTTGGCGCTCCAAATGCCGTTCATGCGGGTGGAGTTGAGCACTCCGACGCTCATTTTGCGGTAGAAGGGGAGGGTGTAGCGCACGGAGGCATTGAACGTACCAGAGAGTTTTTGAGAGTAGGTTTCTACTTTGTTGGCGTTGAGTTGATAGAGTTTGGAGAGGTCGTCAAGCAGTTCGTCAAAGTAGCTGTCGACGTTGTCGGGGTCGAGAGTTTTGCCTTCGGTGGAGAAGGTGCGTTCGCCGTTGGTGGTGGCCACGTGGCTTTCTTTCCAGTTGATGAAGCCGAGGTCGTTGAGGGCGAGACCGAAGTCGAAGTCGGCAATGTGATAGGCGGCACCGAGGTCGGCAGCGAAGCCATAGCCTCCGATGGGGGAAAATCCAGCCATGTCAATGCCCTTCACCACGTTATTGTCCTTCACCTTGTAGTGAATACCGGCCATGTTTAGGCGGGTGGAGCCAGCGGTTGTGCCTGACCAGTAGTCTTGGTTGGCGGCGAGGTTGAGGTCGACTTGGGTGAGGTCGGCTTGTGCGGAGGCTAAACCGATGATGAATTTGAGGCTGCCGCCAATGCGTAGACCTTCGAGCAGGGGTGAGAGGTCGTGGCTGTGGTTGAGGGCGATTTCGGCGTAGGCTTGGGCAGCGGCGTTGACGTTGCCAAAGTGGTATTCTTGGCTTGAGATGCCTTCTTTGAGGAATGAGAAGAGGGTTTTGGGCATACGGGCATCGAAGCTGGCCACGGTGTTGATGCTGATGTGGTTGTAGCCGCCCAGACCTTTGAAGCCTACGGTGAGGAGGCCTTCGCGCATGTGCATGCCGAAGCGGTTGCTTTCAGGCAGAGCACCGAGAAACTCCTTGGCACTTACTTGAGGGCTAAGGAAGAGTGCGGTGCGGTGGTTGGCGGTGGGGAACACGAAGTTTTTCAGCCCCACGTTGCCGTTCATGCCCACGTTGATGTTACCAATGCCGGGGAGTGACACGGCCGCGGTGTGCTTTGCCGAGAGGGCTGGGTTGAGTTGGAAGTTATATAGGTAGTTATCGAGGAAATAGGCTGATTGGTTTTGGGCGCTTGCAGCCAGGCATGCAGAGGCGAGCATGGCTCCGACGGCCAGGAGTTTCAGTTGAGGTTTCATGTGTGTGATTAGTCTTTAGAGGTGTATTTGCCTGAAACGGTTACTTTGAGATTCTTGAATTTAAGGCCTTGGTTTTTGTTGATTGAGCCTTTGCCGTCGGCATTGACACTCATTTTATAGTCCAGGCCCATGAGGTCGGACACTTCGATGCCGCGAGGGGCGTCGATGACAATCTTCACGTGGTGGTTGCCTGTGTTGATGTTTGCGCCCGTCACTTTAACGTTTTGGTTCACGCCGTCAAAGCCATTTTTCAGCAGGCTGCGCTGTATGGGCGAGGCGTCAACGTGCACGTCGACGGGGAGGGTAGATTCGATGTCGGCATCCACCACCATTTTGGAGATCGTGATATTGTCGTAGCCACTGAGTACCCAGTCGTCCTGGCGATGGGAGTAGGATATGTGGCTTGAGTTGGTGAGGTTGAGAGGCGCATTAAATGCGTAATCGCCCCAAAGGGAGAAGAGCGTACCAGTGCCCAGCGGGAGGTCTACGACGTTGGAGATTACGTCGGGGAAGGTCACTTTGAGTTCTTTGGGCAGCCCTTTGCCGAAGAGAATGTTGCTGAAGTTGTTAACTTTGATGTTTAAGTCAGCAGTGGAGTTGGCGGGTTTGCTGGCGCCATAGAACATGATTGTGGTTTCTTTTTTGCCGTTGGGGAGGACTACGTCGGAAACGACGTTGCGGGCCGACGTGGGGAGGAAGTCGGCTTCGTTGTCGCGAATTTGCTCAATGTTCAGCTGGGCTTGGGCTGAACCATATATGCCGAGGGGATTGCAGATGGTGAGAGCGAGCGTGGGGTTGACAAAGGCGATTTTGGTGTCGTCGCCAGTGAGTTCGTCGGGCACTTGGTCAATCAGGCAAATCAAGGCAAAGTTATCAATGTCGTACTTGATTGTGCCAGTGATTGATTTGATTTGAATTTTGCCCAGTTTGAAGTTGGCCTTGAATAAGGCGTCCTTTGTCACCTCGGCTTGCGTGGTGATGCTGACCGATTTGAGTGCGATATAGTTACCGTTGAGAGTAAAGGAGGCGGGGGAGCCGTTTTTGGGGTTATCGATTTTGCCGCCAGCCTTGATGAAGTCGAGCTTTTCAACGCTGTAGGTGAAGGCGAAAGTTCCGTTGGGGGCTTCAACGTCGGTGAAGGTGAGCACGTTGCCGTTTTGTTGCAGCTTGCCTTGCTCGTGTTTGACGGTGCCAGTGGCTCCGACAGGCATAACGAGGGTGAGTTCGTCATATTTCACGTTGCAATCGCCGCAGGTCACCTCCACGTTAATGTCCATGGTAACGTTGGCCGCTGTGATGTCGTAGATCGATTTATCAACCTTGTTGTAGGAGTATTCGAGATTGAATTGCTGGGCGTTTTCGGACGAGGTTTCGGCATTGAACGACAGCGTTTTACCTGCGGGCACGCCTTTGCCGATTTTATAGCCGCCCACTGAGAAAGTGCTCACTTTAGGCGCGGCAGCGAAGGCCGACAGAGTGAATGTTTCGCTACCGAAGCCGCCTTTCTTTTCATATGAGTAGTCTCCGTTTTCTTCGGTTTTGATGCTCTCCTCTTTGCTCAGGTCCACCATGTCGCCAAATTCTATGGGGTCGATTGAAATGGGGAGCGTGAGGTTATTGACCTTCATTTCCATGGACTTGTCCATGTCGCTGAGGTCATAGCTTTCGTCAATGCACCCGGTGAGTGCAATGACGCTGGTGGCGCAAAGCATGAGTTTGCTGAAATGGAGGGTTCTCATATCGTTGTGTGATTTATTGGCAGTGAGTTTGGTTTATTGTTGTTTGAAAAGAAGGAGCGAGGCGGAGGATAAGGCGGTGGGCCAGACGAATTTGCAGCCGCCGATGTGCGATTCTTGGCCTTCGGTGAGGCTTTGGAGCGTGAGGGTCTCGGCGCCAGTGAGGGTGCTGTTGGTGCGCCCGCCAGCGAGCAGAATGCCCTTGGTGGCGGTGGTCTTGAGGGCCCTGAAACCAGCTGCGCCGCCAAATGCAATGTTCACGCCGCCCGAGATGGTGGCAGTGCCATCGGCCTCAAAACCGATGCCCTCGGGGGCGGTGCAGCTCACGTAGTTGCCGCCGCCAGCGAGCAGGAGGTCGGTGTCGGCCTTGACGGCTTTGGGGGTGGCGGAGTCACCTGAGCCAGACACTGCCGAGCCAGACACGGCAATCTGCACCGTGCCGCCAGCGAGCTTCACGTAGGCATCAGACTTGATGCCCTTGGCACCTGCGCCAGTGGCGATGAGGGTGACGTGGCAATTCTTGTCGCCTACGATGTTCACGCCCATGTTGCTTCTGATGCAGGCGGGCGAGCTGAGCAGACCGTCGGCGGGGTCGATAGCGGCATCGCCAGTGGTTTGGAGAGTGATGTTACCGCTGTAAATGTCAACTTTTTGGTCGCACTTCAACGCTTTGCCGCGAGGCGAATTGACGGAGGCAAACAGGCGGCCGCCACGGATTTCGACACCACGGAAGGCGTTGAGTTGGTTGGCCGAGCCTTTCACGTGAATGGCATTGCGCGGAGCCTCGGTGACGGCGAGGGTGGGACCAGGATTTATGTAGAGGAAGCCGTCGGTGGCAAATCCATGCTGATGTTTGCCAGCCACGGCGAGCGAGCCGCTCCCGCCCAAAATCACGTGTGCCTCGCTGAAGAAGCAGCCCTTGCGATCCTCAACCGATGAGGCATAGTTGGCATTGTCGCAGAGCGAGTTACGGCCTTCGAGTTCGAGGAATACGCGGCGAGTGCCCTGATCGTTGATAGCGGGGCGATCGGTAGATGTGAGGTTGAGGTCCTTGAGAGTGAGGCAGTGCTTGCGGTCGCCCGAGAGGCGCAGGGAGCCTTGGGACGATGAGCCAGTGGCCACGACCTTGATGAATTGCTCGGCACCAAGAGCGAGGTCAACGTTAGCACCCTGAGTGGAAACTGAAGCTTGGCATCCATTGGGTATATCTACAGTGGCTTGGCTGCCATTGTAGGTCACGGTGACGGTGTATTGCCAGGTGGTGAGCGTGGGGTTGAAATCGGCGTCGTTGGGGTATGATGCTACCTCGGAGGCCAATTGGTCGTTGTAGGTGCGCGGAGTGTAGTCAAACGTTGGGAACCACGACGACAGATATTCGGCTGTATAGCCCTCGCCAGGCACGGGAGTGGGCTTGTTGGATTGGTTGGAGTTAGGTGCAGGATTGGTGCAGGAAGCCAGTGCTAAAGCTAATACGGAGATGAGAGAGATGCGTTTCATATGGCTCTGTGAATTAGTAGTTTAACGTGAAGATGTCGGCATCTTGGCCAGCAGGGAGTTTGCGTCGAGCCGACTCGAGCGGGTCGCGCTCGGCGGTGAAGTAGATAGTTTCGCAACCCTCGCTGCTCACTATGGGGCGACCCATGAAGTCCATGGCGTGGCTTTGGCCGTTGTATTCGCCATAGTCGTCGATGCCAGCGCGGTTGGCACCCACGGTGTAGGCCTGATTTTCGATGGCGCGGGCGCGCAGCAGAGTGTCGAAGGCATAGCCGCGGCTCTCGGGCCAGTTGGACACAAACACGAAGATGTCGTAGAGCGGACGGCCGTGCTCAAACCGATTGCGGCACCACACTGGGAAACGAAGATCGTAGCACACGCCCACGGCAATGTTCCAGCCTCGGAAGCGGGTGCAGATGTAAGGCTCGCGGCCTGCAGTGACCATCTTCGCCTCGGGGCTGAGGCAAAAGAGATGGCGCTTGTTGCAGAAACGAGTATCGCCGTTTGGTTCAATCAGGAAAGCACGGTTATAGAACTCCGTGCCAGCAGCGTTGCGGCTCAGAT
>QLIP01107130.1_pt1 | contig 13885 bp, 12 predicted proteins | sample 1769771 | NCBI WGS metagenome assembly QLIP01 (sample SAMN09428762, study PRJNA476227) | Gut metagenome, whole genome shotgun sequencing project. | isolation source: cecum | host: Rhizomys sinensis | place: China: Jinsha town of Minqing, Fujian Province | collected 2013-09-23
GTCCACTTAAAATTAACAATAATTTTTAAACACGCTCTAAAACCCTAAACAATGAAAATACAGTACATCCCCACCGGCACCTGCAGCCGAATGATTGAAATCGACGTAGACCACCAAGGCATCGTCACCGACATGTGCATATCGGGCGGTTGCAACGGCAACCTCCAAGGCATCAGCGCCCTGTGCCGCGGCCGTAAAGCCACCGAAGTAGCCGGTGCTCTCCGCGGATTAACCTGCGGCAACAAAGGCACATCGTGCCCCGACCAGATTGCACGTGCAATCGAAGCCGCTATGCATCCGGAATAATTTTTATTAAATTTTTCCATTTTTGCGATTTTTTCGGGCCGCTTATTCGTTTATATATAAAACCACATACGAATAACGACATTTTAACACTCATACAATGATTAGCCCGAAACTTCAGGACGCTCTCAACGCCCAAATCAACGCCGAATTTTGGTCGGCCTACTTCTATCTGTCAATCGGCATGCATTTTGACCACGCAGGTCAGACAGGCATATCCAACTGGTTTAAAATCCAGTTTAAAGAAGAATTGGCCCACGCCGAAATCCTCATGAACTACCTCAACATGCGCGGCGGTCGCGTGGTGCTCGCTCCCGTGGCAGGCGTACCCACCGAGTGGCCCTCCGTGCTGGCCGCGTTTGAAGACACTCTCAAACACGAACAAGAAGTAACACGCCGCATCAACGACCTCTACCACCTCGCCACCGAAGAGCGCGACTACGCAACCACCGGCAAGCTCGACTGGTTCATAGCCGAGCAGGTCGAAGAAGAAGAAACCACACAGGTGCTCATCGACCGTCTCAAACTCGTGGGCGACAACGGCATGGGACTCTATATGATCGACCAGGAACTCGGAGCCCGCACCTACAGCACCCCATCGCCCCTGGCAGGAAAAGAATAACCGGCAACGTATATGCAGGGACGCTCCGTGCCCCTGCATATACACTGCTTTACGACCCACAAAACATAACATTTTTTCCGATTTGGACAATTTAACTTTTTTATTTTGTAATTTGCAGAAAATTATATATCTTTGTGCCAAATAACACGCACAGAAGCAATAATCATTTCAATAATACCCACAAAAGTTATATCCTTATCCAAAAAAACTATTCAGTACTACTCAATTAATTTCTAAAAAAACAAACCTTCCACAACATTGCCGAGAGGCATCACACTCAAGTATTCCACTTACACTCCACAACCGACAAAAACACTCATATGGACAGCACCAACAATCCCGGAGGAGAAAAGAAAGCCAAGCGTCCCCGTATAGGCGCATCAACCCCCGTCAGCCCCGCAAACGGCTCCGCAGAACGTCCCTACGCCGAACGCACCCCCTATGCACGTCGCGACAACGACTCCAACGACGGCGAGCCCCGTCGCGCCTACCAGCCCCGCCCCTACCAGCCCCGTCCCGGAGGTTATCAGCCCCGTCCCGGAGGCTACCAGCAGCGCAACAACTACAATAATTCAAGCGATTACAATACCACACCCCACACCGACGGCGCCACCGACGCTCAAGGTGCAGAGGGTCAGAACACATACCAGCCCCGCTACCAGCAAGGCGGATACCAACAGCGCAATCAGGGCGGCTATCAGCAGAAGCGTCCCTACCAGCAGCGTCCTCAGGGTCAGGGCGGCTATCAGCAGCGTCCCCAGGGCCAGGGCGGATACCAGCAGCGCCAGCAAGGCCAGGGTGGATACCAACAGCGCCAGGGCGGCTATCAGCAACGTCCTCAGGGCCAGGGTGGTTATCAACAGCGTCCCCAAGGCCAGGGCGGCTACCAGCGCCAGCAGGGCCAGGGTGGCTATCAACAACGCCAGGGCGGATACCAGCGCCAGCAGGGCCAGGGTGGCTACCAGCAGCGCCAGGGCGGCTATCAGCAGCGCGGTCCCCGTCAGCAGCAACAGCAGGGCGGCATGTTCCCCGGTCGCGGCAAGAGCTTCACTCCCCGTCCCAAGCGCATTGAGTATGAAATGCCCATACCCGATCCCAACGAACAGATTCGTCTCAATAAATTCATGAGCAACGCCGGCCTCTGCTCCCGCCGCGAAGCCGACGAATTTATCCAGCAGGGCCTCGTTAAGGTCAACGGACAGGTAGTGACCGAGCTCGGCACCAAGATATCACACGCCGACGTGGTGGAATACGACGAAAAGGTAGTGACACTCGAATCCAAGTGCTACATCCTGCTCAACAAGCCCAAAGACTGCGTTACAACAAGCGAAGACCCCCAGGACCGCACTACCGTGATGGACCTCGTGAAGGGCGCCTGCACCGAACGCATCTACCCTGTGGGCCGACTCGACCGCAACACAACCGGTGTGCTCCTGCTCACCAACGACGGCGACCTCGCCTCCAAGCTCACACACCCCAAGTATGTGAAAAAGAAAATTTACCACGTGTGGTGCGACCGCGACATTGCCGAAGAAGACATGCAGCGCATAGCCGACGGCATTGAGCTCGAAGACGGACCCATCCACGCCGACGCAATATCCTATGCCACCGAAACCGACCGCAACCAGGCCGGCATCGAAATCCACTCGGGCCGCAACCGCATCGTGCGCCGCATCTTCGAAAGCCTCGGATACCATGTCACCAAGCTCGACCGCGTGTACTTTGCCGGTCTCACCAAGAAAAATCTGCCCCGCGGACGCTGGCGCTACCTCACTCAGGAGGAAGTCAACCTGCTCAAGATGGGCGCATTTGAATAAGCAAACCCCTCGCCTGCGCTACAACCACATAGCGCAGGCGATTACAAGATAAACCAATGAAACGTAGCAAAATAGCAACCCTCCTCGCCACACCCCAAGCCATCGGCACCGAAGTCGATGTAAAGGGCTGGGTACGCACTCGCCGCGGCAACAAATACGTGCAGTTTGTAGCCCTCAACGACGGCTCTACAATCCACAACCTGCAGATTGTATTTGACATGAACAAGTTTAGCGACGAGCAGCTCAAACCCATCACCACCGGCGCATCAATCCACGTCACCGGCAAGCTCGTCGAGTCCATGGGCAAAGGCCAGACCTGCGAAGTGCAGGCCGACACACTCGAAATCTACGGCACAGCCGACCCCGAAAAATATCCCCTGCAGAAGAAGGGGCACACCCTCGAATTCCTGCGCGAAATTGCACACCTGCGCCCACGCACCAACACCTTCGGAGCCATACTCCGCGTGCGCTCCGCCCTGGCTTTTGCAATCCACAGCTTCTTCAACGAGAAGGGTTTCTTCTACCTCCACACCCCGCTCATCACTTCGAGCGACTGTGAAGGCGCTGGCGCAATGTTCCAGGTAACAACCCTGCCCCTCAACGAACTGCCCCGCACCGAAGACGGCGCAATCGACTACTCTCAGGACTTCTTTGGCAAGCCCACCGCTCTCACCGTATCGGGCCAGCTCGAAGGCGAACTCGGCGCCACTGCAATCGGCGAAATCTACACTTTCGGCCCCACATTCCGCGCCGAAAACTCCAACACCCAGCGTCACCTGTCGGAATTCTGGATGATAGAGCCCGAAATGGCTTTCTACGACATCACCGACAATATGGACCTCGCCGAGGAGTTTGTAAAATACTGCATCAAGTACGTGCTCGACCACTGCCGTTCCGACATCGAGTTCCTCAACGAGCACTACGACAAGGGCCTCATCGAACGCCTCGAATTTGTGCTCCACAACGACTTCGTGCGCCTCACCTACACCGAAGGCGTCGACATACTGCAGAAGAGCGGTGCCAAGTTTGAATTCCCCGTATCGTGGGGCATCGACCTGCAGAGCGAGCACGAACGCTATCTCGTTGAAAAGCACTTCAAGAAGCCCGTTATCCTCACCGACTATCCCAAGGGCATCAAGGCATTCTACATGAAACAGAACGAAGACGGCAAGACCGTGCGCGCCATGGACATCCTCTTCCCACAGATAGGCGAAATCATCGGCGGCTCCGAGCGCGAAGCCGACCTCGACAAGCTGAGCCAGCGCATCGCCGAGCTCGACATCCCCATGAAGGACATGTGGTGGTATCTCGACACTCGCCGTTTCGGCACTGTGCCACACTCGGGCTTCGGTCTCGGTTTTGAACGCCTGCTGCTCTTCTGCACCGGCATGACCAACATCCGCGACGTGATCCCCTTCCCCCGCACTCCCAAAAACTGCGAATTCTAAAAAAATCATACCACAAAAAGGGCGCATCGTGTGGTGCGCCCTTATTTTTAGAACGTTTTAATGCGTAAACTCCTGAATTACTGGCCGTCGGCCATTGTATTTGGCATAGTGGTCTATGCCACGCTGTTTCCGCACCCGCTTCCCGAGCACTCCATGCCGGCAATTAAGCATCTCGACAAGCTGATTCATGCCGTGATGATGGGCGGCCTCTCAGGAGCCATTATGTTCGACTACTACCGCGCCGCTCCCGGCAAGAATCGACTCGGCATCAAGCCAATCATGCTCATAACAATTGCGGTCATGGGATTTTCGGTAATCGACGAGCCACTGCAGTTGCTCTGTGGCCGCTCTTGCGACCCACTCGATCTACTGGCCGACTGTACAGGTTGCATCGTGGCCGCCTTCACAGCCCCGCCATCGGTGCGCAAAGTGGTTAAGAATTGTAACTGACTTCTCCAATCTCAATCATATACTCTTCGACTATATACAACTCTCCATACAGGTACAATCCCGACCTCCTGTCATGAAACTGCCGGCATGTCTCACTGCGATAAAACCTGCGCAGCGCCTCAGTTGGCTTTACCCCAAGTCTTTTGGCCAGTTCACACACAATCAGCCCAATACGAGCCGACCGTATAATTATCTGCCCTTTGCGACGATCTTCCTCTGTCATAGCTTATCTATATTTACACCTGACTTATTTGGCTTTCTCCTCCCAGATTTTCAATGTTTCCAAAATATCGGCTGTGACGGCTTCACGGCTCTCGGTGTGCAACACATTGTAGCACTTCACAATATAATCGTCGATAAGCCCCACCCTGTCCATTCTTTCAAATATTTCCAAGTAATCACAGCCGAGCTCTTCGGCAGCCCATTCTATACATGATGCTGCAAACATCATCTCAAGCTGCTCTTTACTGATAGGCATCCATTCCGGGGCTTCCATATACAATATATATATGCTATGAGCGCACCGGTGGTGCACTCATAGCGTGTTTTAGGTGATTACTTGTTGAGATTCTGCAGTACATCGGCTTTGAGGGCTTCGCCTTGCTTGTCGCGGCTCACGATGGTGCCGTCGGGCGCGATGAGCATGATGCAGGGTATACCCGAAATACCGTAGATGTCGGTTGGTATGGTCTGTGCGTCGCTTATCACGGGCCATGTAATGCCGAGGTCGGTGATAGCCTTGGCCGTATCGGCGGGTTTGTCCCACACGGCCACGCCCAGCACATTGAGTTTGTCGGAATTGGCTGCGAGAATTTCCTTTATACCGGGAATTTCGCGACGGCAGGGGCCACACCAGCTTGCCCAGAAGTCTACGAGGAGATACTTACCATCCTTGCCCACATAGTCGCTGAGTTTCTGGCCGTTGACCTCAAAGTCAGTGTACTTGGCTCCGACACCGGTGGCCGACTTCTTGCGGTTCATCTCAATGAGCTTGCCCACGCGCGACGACTTTTTGAGCGAAGGCTCCTGAGCCACATAAGCCTCGACTTCGGCGGGTGTCATTTCGTAGGCCTGTTCGAGAAAGAGCATCAGTCCGATGGGGTTGGAGATATTGTCCTTGAGAGTCTTGTCCATGAGGGCGGTATACTCACCATAGATAGCCTCCTTGGCTGCCTGGTCGGATGCAGCGTTGATGCGCTGGCCTATGCCCGACACGGCGCCCTGAAGCTCGTTCCACTGGTCGTTGAGGGGCGAGCCAAATGCTCGGCCGTCCTTGTCAAACGAGATGCTGCCCGACTCCATAAAGAATCGCGGGCCGCGCTTGCCGTCGATCATGATGCGTGCGGGAAAGGCTTCGTCGACAGTGCCTTTAAACACGGCCATGCCGTCCTCGGCGAGCACTGAGTCCACATTCTGACCATTGTCATAATTGAGTATATATACCATGGCACCGTCGTCGTCGGCACTTATGGGAACCTGTACTTTGTAGGGGTCCTGGGCTGTGGCTGTCAGTGCGGCAAGCACGCAGGCGGCAGGGATAATTACTTTTTTCATGTGTTGAACGTTACTGTGTGTGTCTGAATTTTGTTTTACTATGCAAATATACTACTTTATAGCTTTAAATACAATTTATTTTTTTAAAAACCGAATCGGCCCACGAATTGTTTTAGTATGTGAGAAAAAAATTGACGTATGACCTCAACCCACGACACATCACTCTCGCTGATATCCATGATTCAGGAATCGGTGCGCAAGCACTGGGAATCGCTCGCCATGACCGACTTTCACGGCGTGTCGTTTCAGTATCGCGACATAGCCCGCAAGATAGCCAAGCTGCACATTCTGTTTGAGAAAGCAGGCCTTAAGCCCGGCGACAAAATTGCCCTCTGCGGCAAGAACAGCTCTCAGTGGGCGGTGGCATTTCTTGCATCGCTCACTTACGGCACCATCACTGTGCCTATTCTGCACGAATTTAAGCCCGACAACATTCATCATCTCGTCAATCACTCTGAGGCGAGACTCCTCTTTGTCGACCCCCTGATATGGGAAAATCTCGACCCCGACTCAATGTCGTCGCTTGAAGGAGCTCTGCTTATAGGCGACTATTCGCTGCTCATGTCGCGCAGCAAGCGTCTGCGTGAGGCCCGCGCCAATCTCAACCGCCTCTTTGGCGAGAAGTATCCCGAGCGATTCACCCCGGCCGATGTGGTCTACAATCAGCCGTCCGACCCCGACAAGATGGCCGTACTCAACTACACTTCTGGCTCCACCGGATTTTCCAAGGGCGTGATGCTCCCCTACCGCTCGCTGGGCAGCAACGTGAGGTATGCCATAGACAATATCGACTTTTTCCGTCCCGGCGACGGCACGATATGCATGTTGCCGCTGGCCCACATGTTTGGGCTCACTGTAGAGATGCTGTTTCCGCTGTGCTCGGGCTGCCACATATACTTCCTCACACGCACCCCCTCGCCGCGTGTCATAATGGAGGCTTTTTCCACAGTTCGCCCTAAGCTCATCATCACCGTGCCCCTTGTAATAGAGAAGATAGTGCGCACTCGCGTATTTCCCGAGCTCGGCAAGCCGCTCATGAAATTCCTGCTGCACCTCCCCGTTATCGACGACAAGGTTCTGGCCAAGGTGCGCGAGAAGTTGCTGCAGGCCTTTGGCGGCAATCTGCATCAGCTCATCATTGGCGGTGCGGCTCTGAGCCCCGAAGTGGAGACATTCCTGCGACGCATACGATTCCCCTTTACCATAGGCTACGGCATGACCGAGTGCGGCCCGCTCATAAGCTACGCCCCCTGGGACAAGCAGCGGCCCGGCTCGTGCGGTCGAATCGTCGACCGCATGGAGGCTCGCATCGACTCGCCCGACCCCACGTCTAAGCCTGGGGTGCTGTGGGTGCGCGGCACCAATGTAATGCTGGGGTATTACAAAAACGCCGAAGCCACCGACTCTACCTTCAAGGACGGATGGATGAGCACCGGCGATATATGCCAGATGGACTCTGACGGCTATCTCTACATACGCGGTCGCGACAAGAGCATGATTCTCGGACCGTCTGGACAAAACATCTATCCCGAAGAAATAGAACAGAAAATCAACAATCTGCCCTACGTCACCGAAAGTCTCGTCGTGGAACAGGGCGGCAAGCTCCTCGCTCTCGTATATCCCGACTTCGAAGCCGGCTCCCGCGACGGTATAACACAAGCCGAACTCGACAGCAAGGTTTCGGCCGAAGTGATGGAACTCAACCCCACCCTGCCTGCCTACAGCCAGATTTCGGGCGTAAAGATACACCACGAAGAATTTGCAAAAACACCCAAACGCTCGATAAAACGCTACCTTTATCAACATTAATATTCTTATTCATAATTTAACGTTTATTAGCTATATACCATTATAATACTTAATTTGGGGTTTTGCTTATAAATCATAAGCAAAACCCCAAATTATTTATGTTTTTTATTGTGATTAACCACGATTTTAGTTGTAATATTGTTAATTTAACACTTATCTACTCCGATTCGGGACTATTGCACGTGAACAAAATTAGATTTACCTTTGCATCGGAAATGAAACGACAACCTATGCTTTTTCATAGAGAAATACTTAAACACATATCATAGTGGAAATGAAAATCAAAGATCTGGAATAGACATATTAATCTAACATTAAGTACACAGTATGTTTAAAAAATAAGGATGGTTCGAGAGAATCGTCCTTATTTTTGATTTGGACTCCATTAGAGCCGGTTTAATAATATACGTTAATTCCAGGGCGCTCAGCCTTTGGCGTCGCATCTCGCGGGCATCTTTTGAGCAGACTCTCAGTCACAGTGCAACAACTCTGCTCCCGCGAGTCAGCTCAAAATCTGCCACACGATGTGCGACCCTGGAGTTAACGTATATAATTAAACCGGCTCTTACACATATTTAGTTAAATTTCATAAATATTTTGCAACATTTAGGTTTAAGTTGTAACTTTGTTGTATTGTTATAACATCATTCAACTAAAACCAATTATGAAAATTAAAGCATGCTATGTCATTGCGCTCGGCTCAGCACTCGCCCTGTCTTCTTGCGGTAAGAAGTTAGGCCAATTCAGCGCCGACAATTTCACAGTCAACCCCACCCCCCTCGAACTCGTGGGTGAGGACGTACCCGCTCAGATCACTGCCCGCGTGCCCGGCAAGTTCTTTGTCAAGAACGCTGAAGTGACCGTTACCCCCTACCTCGTCTACAACGGTACCAAGACCGCTTCGCAGTCGTACTCGTTCCAGGGCGAAAAGGTGCGCGGCAACGCTCCCGTTGTTTCATACCAGCAGGGTGGCACCTACACTATCCCCGCCAACTTCGAGTACACCCCCGAAATGAACGTGAGCGACCTCGAACTCGCTTTCACCGTTAAGCAGGGCAAGAAACAGTACGTTCTTCCCAGCGTAAAGGTTGCCAACGGTGTTGTAGCCACAGCTGCCCTCGCAAGCGCCGCTTCGGTTGAACCCTCTGTTGCTCCCGACGCTTTCCAGCGCATCATCAACGAGAAGTATGCCGCCGACATCATGTTCCTTATCAACAAGGCCAACATCCGCGCTGCTCAGCTCAAAACCGACGCTATGGACGAACTCCGCAAGGAAATCCTCGCCACTTCCGGCAACCCCTCGCGCGTGCTCGAAGAAATCAACATTCAGTCCTACGCTTCTCCCGACGGTAGCCTCGAATTCAACGAAAAGCTCGCTCAGGAACGCGAACAGAACACTCTCGGCTACGTAAACAAGCAGCTCAAGAAGGACAAAATCTCCGAATTCGGCGACCTCACCGCCCAGTTCACCGCCGAAGACTGGGAAGGCTTCCAGAAGCTCGTGCAGAACAGCAACATCCAGGACAAGGACCTCATCCTCAGCGTTCTCTCCATGTACAAGGATCCCGAACAGCGCGAAAAGGAAATCCGCAACCTCGCCAACGTATTCGAACAGCTCGCCGACCAGATCCTGCCCCAGCTCCGCTACTCGCGCATCACTGCCTCGATCAACGTAATCGGCAAGAGCGACAGCGAAATCAAGGCCCTCGCCGCCAGCGATCCCAAGGCCCTCAACGTTGAAGAAATCCTCTACGCCGCAACTCTCACCAACAACAACGCCGACCGTATGAAGATCTACGACGCTGCCGTTCGTCAGTTCCCCAACGACTTCCGCACCTGGAACGACCTCGGCACAACTCAGTATGTTGCCGGTGACTACCGCGCTGCCGAAGCTTCCTTCAAGAAAGCCGCTTCGCTCGCTGGTGCCAACAAGCAGCCCCTCATGAACCTCGGCCTCATCGAGCTCACTAAGGGCAACCTCAAGGCTGCCAACCAGCTCTTCGGACAGGCTGCCGGTGCTGAAGGCCTCAACAACGCTATCGGTGTTTACGACATCATGACCGGCGACAACGCCGCCGCTGCTCGCGTATTCGGCGACAGCAAGAACAACAACGCCGCCCTCGCTCAGATCCTCGTTAAGGACTACAGCAAGGCCAAGCAGACTCTTGCTGGTGTAGCTACCCCCGACGCCACAACTTACTACCTCATGGCTGTGCTCGGTGCCCGCACCAACAACGAATCGATGGTTGCCGACAACCTCCGCAAGGCCATCAGCCTCAACCCCAAGATGGCTCAGCAGGCTAAGACCGACCTCGAATTTGCAGCTTTCAACCTCGCTAACATCGTTAAGTAATAGCATCCCATCAGGTTATTTACCACTTAAAAGAACGTCCGCACAAATAATGCGGACGTTTTTTTTGTATCCTTTGCAAAAAAATTACTAATTTTGCATCAGTTAAAAAATATTTTCAAGTAGATGTCTAATATTACTTATCGCAATCTCACTGCAGAGGAGATTGTTACCCTTTCTAATCAAGGTTGCTCGGCAACCGACTGGAGCTCCGTTACGGTGGCTCACGACTTCACCCCCTCGGCTGTGGTCAATGTTGAATTTTCGGGCACAGTGCAGCTCGGACGCCTCGACGGCACTTTCCGGCGCCCGGGAGGTGTGGTGCGCCGCTCGCGCATTGCCAATGCAACTCTCCACAACGTATCGGTGGGCGACGATGCCTATATTAACAATGTGGCCAATTACATTGCCAACTACGATATTGCCCACGGTGCCTATATCGAAAATGTCGATTGCCTCATAGGCACACTCGAATCCACCTTTGGTGTGGGCACAGAAGTATCGGTGCTCAACGAGACTGGCGGCCGCGAGGTGCCCATATATCCCACAATGTCCTCCCAGACCGCATACCTCATGGCCATGTATCGCCACGACAGCGACATGGTCGGCTCTCTCGGCGCCATGGTACACGCCCATGCCGACACCCTCCGCGGCAAGCGCGGATACGTGGGCCGCAATGCCGAGGTCACCAACTGCGGCACTATCACCGACCTCTATATAGGCGACTTCTCGCGCATTAAGGGTGCCACCCGACTCAAAGACGGCACCACAGCCTCGTCTGAGGCCGACCCCGTATTTATCGGTCGCGACGTCATTGCCGAAGGGTTTGTATTTGCTTCGGGTAGCCGGGTCGACGACGGAGCCGTCGTGCGACACTGCTTCGTGGGGCAGGCATCGTCGCTTTCACACCTCTACTCGGCCCACGACTCGCTGTTCTTTGCCAACTGCGCCTGCGAGAACGGCGAAGCGGCCGCAATTTTCGGCGGCCCCTACACCGTCACAATGCACAAATCAAGCCTGCTCATAGCCGGTATGTTCTCCTTTCTCAACGCCGGCTCGGGCTCTAACCAGAGCAACCACATGTACAAGCTCGGCCCTATACATCAGGGCGTGGTCGAACGAGGCTCCAAGACCACGAGCGACTCCTATGTGCTGTGGCCTGCTCGCATCGGCGCATTTTCGCTCGTCATGGGTCGCCATGTCAATCATCCCGACACATCGCGCCTGCCGTTCTCGTATCTGATCGAAAACGCCACCGGCTCATACCTCGTGCCCGGCGTCAATCTGCGCAGCGTGGGCACCATACGCGACGCACAGAAGTGGCCCCGTCGCGACCGTCGCCGCGACCCACACAAGCTCGACTGCATAAACTTCAACCTCCTCAGCCCCTACACCGTCGGTCGCATGATGAGCGGCATTGAAGTGCTCAACAGGCTCGAACAGACTTGTGGCGTGACAGCCGAACGATTTGCCTACCAGGCCATGACCATCGAAGCTCGCGCCCTGCGCAAGGGCCGCGACTACTACTCGCTCGCCATCGACAAGTTTATGGGCAACTCCGTCATATCGCGCCTCGCCGACAATAAAGTTACCGACGACGCCGAGATTGCCGCCTTGCTCCAACCAACACATCCCGCCGGTTGCGGCGACTGGGTCGACATCTGCGGCCTCTTTGCCCCAAAATCCGAAATCGATCGTATCATTGCCGAAATATCCTCCGGCACAATCGCATCGCTCGCCGACCTCGAAGCCCGCTGGCACAGCCTCCATGCCGAGTACTACGACATGGAATGGACTTGGGTTATAGAGCATTTCGAGCAATGGTATGGCAAGCCCTACGACCGGCTCACCCGCGACGACCTCCGCGCCATCGTGCGTCGATGGCATCGCAGCGTGACCAAGCTCGACAACGCTCTCTACGACGACGCCGCCAAGGAATTTTCGCTCACTTCGCGCATAGGCTTCGGCATCGACGACCCCGAAAATCTGGCTCAGGATGATTTTGAAAATGTGCGCGGCGCGTTTAAAAACGACCCATTCGTCAAGATGGTCGTCGACCACATCGAAGTCAAAACAGCACTTGCCGAGAAGACTCTGAATAATATCATTTAGTAACAATATCACCGGCACCCTGGCGTTATAAATAGCAGTATGGAATCTAAAGTTAAAACAACCATCGACCGTCACTCGCTGTTGAGGCGCCGGGGGCCCGTTATTGTTGCTGTAAGCGGCGGGGCCGATTCGGTGGCTTTGCTTGCCGTGCTACAGGCTCTTGGCTATGAGTGCGTGGCGGCTCATTGCAATTTTCATCTGCGCGGTGCCGAGTCCAACCGCGACATGCGGCATGTGGAGATGCTCACCGAGAAGCTGGGCATCGACTTGTATGTCAAGGACTTTGACGTTGCTGCCCGACGGGCCCTGACTGGCGAATCGCTTGAAATGGCTTGCCGTGAGTTGCGTTATAAATGGTTCTTTGAGCTGCTCGACCGCGACCGCGCTCAGGCCATTGCCGTGGGGCACCATCGCGAAGACCAGGCCGAGACTTTTATGCTCAACCTTATGCGTGGCTCAGGGCTGGCCGGATTGGCCGGCATGCGTTACCGCAACGAGCACGTGGTGCGCCCCTTGCTCGATGTGTCGCGGGCCGAGATTGAACAATACCTCACTGCCAGAGGTCTCGATTGGATTGTCGACTCTTCCAATGCCTCCGACGACTTTGCCCGCAACCGCCTGCGCAACAAGATTTTGCCCATGATGGAGCAACTGTTTCCGGGTGCTACCGATGCCATGTTGCGCTCAATGACCATTCTCCGCGAGAACTGCGATTTTTATCAGGCTCAGACCGAAAAAGTTATTAACACCTATGTTAATAACTTTTCCAAGGAAATAAATCTCTCTGATTTACAAGCCAATGAGCCGCATGCCGAGTTGCTGTTATTTGAGAAATTACGCTCCGAAGGGTTCAATCGCACTCAGACCGACGATATGCTCGCCGCAGCGGCACGCAGTGGCGGCAGCTTCTCGGCCGGAGCCCATACACGCGATGTCGACCACGGCATATTGCGAGCCCCCCGCGCCACCATAGGGCCTGTGGCCGACAGTGGCGAGGAGTATGAAGTCAATCTGCTGCGCGACATATTCGAGCCGGTTCGCATCGTGGTTACACATCACTACATCAGCGAGTTTGCCCCTTCACGCAACCCCCGCATCGCCTATATCGATGCATCGGCTCTTGAGGGCGACCGTCGCTGGGCTCTGCGTCGCTGGCGACGTGGCGACCGTATGACACCCTATGGCATGACCGGCTCCAAGCTGCTCAGCGACATTTTTGCATCGCAACGTCTCAGCGCCGAGGCCAAGCGCAACACCTGGGTGCTGACCTGCGACGATGAAATTGTGTGGGTGGTAGGACTGCGTGCCTCGGCCCTCCACACTCTCGGCCCCTGCAGCAAGAGATTTGTGAAGTTGACGTTGACCGAATAAAACTATAAGTAAGAGCGTGTTTAAAAATTATTGTTAATTTTAAGTGGAC
>QLIP01017104.1_pt1 | contig 13877 bp, 11 predicted proteins | sample 1769771 | NCBI WGS metagenome assembly QLIP01 (sample SAMN09428762, study PRJNA476227) | Gut metagenome, whole genome shotgun sequencing project. | isolation source: cecum | host: Rhizomys sinensis | place: China: Jinsha town of Minqing, Fujian Province | collected 2013-09-23
AAAAAAAAGATAAAAATCAAATTAATATCGCATTTTTTTTGGCGTATCGGTCAAAAATTATAGCTGTCCGATAAAACTTAGAAGATGGCACATCGCCTCCTTTGTAGGGACGCACGGTCGGTGCGTCCGGCGGTAGTCTATTGATTAGCAGTAGGCTCCCATTGTGGTGTAAAACCTTGACTGTTAATTAGTTGTCCGCCGGACGCACGAACCGTGCGTCCCTACAACGGAGGCGATATGCTATTTTGACACACCCTTTATTTGAGGGGGTTAGTGGAGGTAGGGGGCGGTGGGGGAGGCGGTGAGGGCCACTTGGGCGGGGGTGCCGGTGGCTATGATTTGGCCGCCTTTGGAGCCGCCTTCGGGTCCCATGTCAATCACCCAGTCGGCCATGCGGATTACGTCGGTGTTGTGCTCAATGATTAGCACGGTGTTGCCTTTGTCCACGAGTTGCTGGAGGAGCGCCATGAGGGTGTTGATGTCCTCAAAGTGGAGGCCCGTGGTGGGTTCGTCGAGAATGAAGAGGGTCTTGCCCGTGTCGCGTTTGGCGAGTTCGGTGGCCAGTTTCACGCGCTGATTTTCGCCGCCAGAGAGGGTTGAGGAGGGTTGGCCGAGTTTGATATAGCCCAGCCCCACTTCTTGCAGCACCTTGAGTTTTTTGATGATGATAGGATTGTTTTCAAAGAACTCAACCGCCTGATTGATAGTCATATCCAGCACATCGGCAATGGATTTGCCCTTGAAGCGCACCTCAAGCGTTTCGCGATTGTAGCGGCGGCCAAGACACTCCTCGCAGGGCACGAGCACGTCGGGGAGGAAGTTCATTTCGATGGTTTTGTAGCCGTTGCCCTTGCAGGTTTCGCAGCGTCCGCCTTTGACGTTGAAGGAGAAGCGTCCGGGCTTGTAGCCACGGATTTTTGCCTCGGGGAGGTTGACGTAGAGCGAGCGAATGTCGGAGAAAACGCCTGTGTAAGTGGCTGGATTTGAGCGCGGTGTGCGTCCCAAGGGAGTTTGGTCCACGGTCACCACCTTGTCGATATTCTCCAGACCGATTAGCTCCTTGTAGGGGAGCGGTTCCTGCTGCGAGCGATAGAGCGCGCGGGAGAGAATCGGTTTGAGAGTACCGTTGATGATGGACGACTTGCCAGAGCCGCTCACGCCGCTCACCACCGTCAGAGTGCCGAGCGGAATTGTCAGCGTCACATCCTTGAGATTATGCCCCGTGGCGCCCGTGAGAGTGAGGAATTTGCCATTGCCTGATCGCGGGGCTTCGGGGAGGAGCATCTTGCGTTTGCCGTTGAGGTAATCGGCTGTGAGTGAGCGAATTTTGAGCATCTGCTTGGGGGTGCCTTGAAACACCACTTCCCCACCCTTTCGGCCAGCCAGCGGCCCGATGTCGACAATGTAGTCAGCCTCCAGCATGATGTCGCGGTCGTGTTCCACCACTATGATGCTGTTTTGGGCGTCGCGCAGACGTTTGAGCGAGTTGATAAGTCGGTGATTATCACGCTGATGCAGACCAATGGAAGGCTCGTCGAGAATGTAGAGCACATTGACCAGCTCGGAGCCCATTTGGGTGGCCAAGCGTATGCGCTGACTCTCGCCGCCAGAGAGCGTGGCGGAGCCGCGCGAGAGGGAGAGATACTCCAAACCCACGTCGACCAAAAAACGGAGGCGCGAGCGTATTTCCTTGAGGATTTCGGTGGCCACGGCACGCTCGCGCGTGGGTAATTTCTCCTCCAGTCCATCAAGGAAAGCAAGGAGCGTGGTGATGTCCATGCGATTGAGGTCGGCTATGGACTTGCCATCAATGAAGAAGTGCAGGGCCTCGCGATTGAGGCGGTCGCCGTGACATTCGGGGCATGGCTGGCGACTGAAAAACTTGTTGCTCCATGACTTAGCCTCGCTGTCGGCGTCCTCCTCCTGCTGCATTTCAATGTACTTAACAATACCCTCGTAGGACTGCGAAAGGTAGTTCATGCTCATCGTCTTATCGTTGATTTCGAGGCGGTCGGGGCAGCCATTCAGCACCTCGTTGAGAGCCTCGTCGGGCAGGTCCTGAATGGGGGTTTGGAGGGTCGTGCCATAGCGTTCGAGGAGGGCTTCGAGCTGCTTGAAAATCATACTATTGCGCTGCTTGCCAAGCGGTTCAATGCCTCCCTTGGCAATGCTCAGGGCGCGATTGGGTATCACCTTATCAATGTCAATCACGTTCACCTCGCCCATACCCAGGCAGCGCGGACACCAGCCCAGGGGGGAATTGAAGGAGAAGTTGTGGGGCGCGGGTTCGCGATAGCTCAGCCCACTGACGGGGTCCATGAGCGTGCGCGAGTAGTGGGTAATCGCCTCGGCGGGGGGCGCATCAACGTCGCAAATCATCATCTGCTTTTCGCCATGCTTGAGGGCGGTAGCCACTGATTCGCGCAGGCGCGTGAGGTCGTCGGCATTGACGCGGAGCTTGTCCACAACCAGTTCGATGGAGTGATTTTTGTAGCGATCGAGTTTCTTGTTGGGGGTGATTTCGCTCAACTCACCGTCCACGCGCGCCATCAGAAAACCCTTCTTGCTCAAGCGCTCAAAGAGGTCCTGATAGTGGCCCTTGCGGTTCTTAACCAGCGGCGCGAGCAGCAAGATGCGTTTGCCATTGAAGCGGCTCACTATGAGGTCAACAATTTGCTCCTCGCTATACTTCTGCATGGGTTGGCCAGAGAGGTAGCTAATGGCCTGACCAGCACGCGCATAGAGCAGGCGGAGGAAGTCGTAAATCTCAGTAGTGGTGCCTATGGTGGAACGCGGGTTGCGGTTCACCGTTTTTTGTTCAATCGAAATCACGGGCGAGAGACCGCTGATGTGGTCAGCATCGGGACGCTCAAGCGACCCAATCATTTGGCGGGCATAGCTCGAAAAAGTCTCGATGTAGCGGCGCTGCCCCTCGGCAAAGATAGTGTCGAAGGCGAGCGACGACTTGCCTGAGCCACTCAGACCAGTAATCACAGTGAGCTTATTATGAGGGATTTGCACCGATATATTTTTGAGGTTGTGCACACGTGCACCCTCCACGGTTATTACCTCTTGGGGTTGCTTCATCGTTTCAGAGAGTTCGGTTTGGGGATACGCACGAAGTAGGTTCGGGCGTTGCTATTGGTGAGTTTTTTGGCGCGAATCCAGGGATTGTATTCGCGCAGCGTGGCATAGTCGGTGTCATGGCTCAGCGCCCAGTCGGGCCAGGAGTCAACGGGGCCATCAACCAGCACCTCGGTCACGTCCCAGGGGCGATAGAGCTGATAGTCCTCCACCTGGTAGCCATACTGCTCGGGGTGCTCCATAATGAGTTTCATGGCGAGCATGCGGAACGGGTAGCGACGAGTTTCGGAGGCGAGCCAGAGATCGAAAGCGGAGTCAACGCCCTGCGCCGCCAGTTCGCTCGAAATGCGTCCAGTGCCACCATTATAGGCCGACGCCACCGACTCCCAACGACCATAGCGATTATAGCAAGCGCGGATAAAGGCACAGGCGGCCTCGGTTTCCTTAATCGGGTCGTAGCGTTCGTCCACCTCGTCGTTCACTTCGAGGCCATATTGCTTGGCAGTGGCGGGCATGAATTGCCATATGCCAGCTGCGCCCGCTCCCGAGCGTGCAAAGGGGTCGAGAAAACTCTCAATGCATGCCAGATAGAGGAAATCGGGGTGCACCCCATTGCGGCGGAGTATCGGCTCCAGCATGGGGAAAAAGCGATTGGCGCGCTTGATGGTGAGCAGGGTATTGCCGTGGGTATAGACCATGGAAGTGAGTTCGCGGTCGAGACGCTCAGCGCGGTTGATGCCCGAGAGGTCGACTTTCTCGCCAGCAAAGGTCATCTCGAGCGGGATTTCGGGATTGACCGTGGTGGAAAACTGCGCCTTCAAGGGCTGTACTATGGCCAGCGCACAGAGGAGAATGAGCGTGGGCCACTTCATGCGTCAATCGGATTTTCGTCGTCGGGCACAAAGAGGGGTTTTTCCTCATTTTTCTTGTAGTAGGCGGCCAGAGTGCCCACCAGGCGCGAAATGTCGGTGAGTGCAGCGGTGGTTTCGGGACTTACTTCCTTGCCTTGGAGGCGAAGGAGCATCAGGCCGTAAAGGGCTGTGAGGCAGGTGCGTATCTCCTCCTCGGCTTGGTCGCCCGCCTTGGCACGCAGCTCCACAATGGAGGGGAGGGTGCGATAGTAGAGGGCGTGGTAGGAGTCGAAGCGCGGGTCGTCGAGCAGGGCGCGATGGAGGTCCACCACGTCGGCCACCACGTTGCGGTTCATTTGCAGGTGGCCTTGGTCGGCGACACCCTCGCGGCGCATCATGTCAATGAGCGACTCATACCATTGGCGATACTCGCGGTGCTGCTCCTCGGTCAGCCCTGGCACCTTGGAAATTTGATGGGTGTCGATGAGGTCAATGTCAAACTTATAGGCACGAATCAGGTCTTCGATTTGCCACATATAGAGGATATACTCGGCAATATTAGTCTTGCGCAGTTGAGATGCTATATACATATTTCAAGGGCTTTATCAATGATTTCTAAGGGGTTGGGGGCTTGCCACACTTCGCCAAGCATGGCCACGCCCATGAATGGATAACGCTTGAGCTGCGCAATGCGTTCAAGCGTGATGCCTCCGAGGGCAATAATTTTCTCCGCTGGTAGCGTCAGGAGCTGCTCGGGAGTGAATGAGCCGCAGTAGCCTGGTTTGGATATGGAGGGGAAAATCGGGCTGAGGGTGGCATAGTCGTCGCTGGGGTCAATCTCCGCGAGGGAATGGCAGGAGCGTGAGCGCAGCCCAGTGAGCGCAGCCGGAGGGAGGGGGTGGCGAGAGTTGAGCTGCACACCCAGTCCGGGGAATTGCTCCGCGAGGTGGAATTGGTCGTGCAGAGTGATGCGCGGGAGGATAGAGGGCGAAAGCTGCTCAAGCAGGGGGGTAACGTCCACCCCCGGGTGGCGCAGATGCACGCGCCACACGCCCCGATTAATCATCGAGGCTATCAGTTGCGGCTCGTTAGCGGCTGGCCGTTCGGGGGTAAAGACAATCAGTTTCATTTGAAGGCGAAGAAATGGTTTACGGGCCCATGACCGCCGCCGATTTTCACCGTCGCATTGGCGGCTATGGCGGCCAGGAGATATTCGCGAGCAAGAGCCACAGCGCGCTCCAGCGGTTCGCCCTTGGCCAAATAGGTGGCTATGGCCGAAGATAGGGTGCAGCCCGTGCCGTGGGTGTTGAGGCTATTGATGGTGGGCGCGGAATATTCAATCACCTCCGCTGAGTCTTGCTGTGCGAGGTAGTCATACTTGCGATTGCCCTGACGGTCGCCACCCTTCACCAGCACGGCTCCGCAACCAAGCTCGAGCAACTGCCGAGCCTGCTGTCGGGGGTCGTCGATACCCGTCAGGGCGCGCGCCTCGTGCACATTGGGCGTGATAATCGTGGCCTTGGGAAAGAGTAGCGTCTTCATCGCCTCCACCGCATCGGGGGCGAGCAAGGCATGGCCCGAGGTGGACACCATCACTGGATCCACCACCAGCGGGGGCAAGTCGTAACGCTCCAGCGCGTGCACCACAGCCTCCACCACAGCGGCCGAAGGGAGCATCCCCACCTTGATGGCCTGCGGAGGAATATCGGTCATCACGCAATCGATTTGCGCCGTCACCAGTTCGGGGCTTACCGCCTCATAGCAGCGCACACCAAGCGTATTTTGCGCCGTCACGGCCGTAATCACCGACATAGCATAAGCACCCAGAGCCGACATCGTCTTGATATCGGCCTGCACACCAGCGCCGCCCGAGCAATCGGACCCTGCCAAAGAAAGCACACTAATCATAATCCAAAAACAGCTAGACGTCAAGACTACTCACCATCCGTTGGAAGTTTGGTAGAGCGTTCTATTTGCTTTTCGTTACTAACAACCCTGCGCTCAATCTTTTTAATAACCTCTGCCACAGGAAGTTCCTCAGGCTTGATGCCACGTTGGCCAAGCATATCTCTCACACTCTGATTATTATGTATATGTTCCATGGTAATGGACAACTCACCCTGCAAATCCTTTTGTTCAACGTTGTAATTGGTCATTTCTGTTGCAAGGTTTTTGGCCGCAATGGTCAGGGTGGGCAGAAAATCGGCCAGAGGGCGAGTGGATTTAATGCCGAGGCGTTTCTTCATATCTTCGTTGGTAAATCCCCCAAACAGAGCGGTGTCACCCTTTGATCGGATCCGACCAAAACCCTTATCGTCAACTCCACGCTCAAATATGTTGCGCGAAAGTTGCTTTTCGGAGGCTCTCAATCTGTCGCGAGTTTCTAATCTCGACAGGTGCTCGATATGTTCAGCTATCAACTCTGCTTTTCTCGTTTGAATTGCAAAGTAACCTTGAGCAAAGGCTATTTCTTCCTTCTTGGGGTCACCATTTTGAGCAATGAGGTAGCAGGCATAACGGGTGAGCATATAGTCCTGTATTTCGCGCTTGCCGCCTTTACCAAGAGTTATCATTTTCGTCACCTCACGAAAATGATCATCCACGCTGATTCCCTGCGTTTTACATGACTCCACAGCTCTACTTATCACCATGGTAAAACTCTCCCAGCGAGCGTAGCCGAGCAACTCCTGAAGGTCTCTGGCAAACCAGATTTCTACCTGCGTCTGTCCGTCCGCTCCGGTGATGTACTGCTGCGTATTATCAAATGATAATTTGTATCGATTTATGGCTTGTATATCCATATTTGGGGTTATTAATTGGAACTTGCAAAGTTAGCAAATTTTCACGTAAAATCAAAGCTTTTTTCAAAGAAAAAGTACAAGCAATCCATAAAATACGCTCTGATCATTTTCGTGAGGTGACGAAAATGATCAGAGGGCTTTATTTGTAAGGGTTTCTCGCGGGTTAGAGCATTTGGTGGTAGAGGGCGGTGAGGTCGGCGGAGGTGAGGGGGTGATAGAAGCCGAGGGGGGTGCCTTTGAGGGCGATGAGGTTAGCCACGAGGCGGGGGATGTCGGTCGCGTTGAGGCCGAGTTCGCCGAGAGTTTGGGGCATGCCTATGCTGGTGAAAAACGCTCTCAGGGCAGCTATGCCAGCAGGTGCGTCAGCGGCGCCGAATACGTTGCGGGCAAATTGCTCCACCTTGCCGGGGTTGGCAGCACTCACGTAACTGAGCCACGCGGGGAATACCACTGCCAAACCAGCACCGTGGGCTATGCGTGGGTCGAGGGCCGACAGCTCGTGTTCCAGCGCGTGGCAGGTCCATTCTTCCTGACGCCCCACGCCGCAAATGCCGTTATGAGCCATAGTGCCAGCCCACATAAGGTTGGCGCGAGCCTGATAGTCGTCGGGGTGGAGCATAGCCTTGGGGGCCACGTCGATGATGGCGCGCAGGAGGCCTTCTAAGAGGCTGTCGGTGACCTGGCAGTCGGGGGTGTTGCTGAAGTAGCGTTCCATGATGTGGGCCATCATGTCGGTGATGCCGCAGGCCGTTTGATAGGGCGGCAAGGTCATGGTCAAGGTAGGATTGAGCAGCGAGAAGCGCGGACGGAGAATGTTGGTGCGGAGCGATATTTTCTGTCCAGTGACCTCGTTGGTAATCACGGAGTTGCCGCTGCCCTCGCTGCCTGCGGCGGCTATGGTGAGCACCACGCCCACGGGCAGCGCCTGAGTCATACGCGCCTTGCCTGTCCAGAAGTCCCAGAAGTCGCCATCATACAGCGCACCTCCAGCCATGGCCTTGGCGGCATCAATCACGGAACCGCCACCCACGGCCAGGAGTCCGTCCACCCCTTCGGCACGGCAGAGGGCTATGCCTCGGCGCACCTCGTCGGCGGTGGGGTTGGGCTGAATACCCGTGAGTTCTACGAAGTCCACGCCTGCCTCGGTGAGCGATTGGCGTATGCGGCCAAGCAGACCTGAGCGTTCGGCCGAGCTGCCGCCCGACACCACAAGCACCTTGCGCGCACCCATGCGCGAAACTATCAACTGGCCAGCGTGATTTTCAACATCGGGGCCAAACACATACTCCGTGGGAGTGCAAAAATCAAAAGCTATCATCTTCTTCGTCTTCGTCGTCGTGAGTAGATTCGGGTTGCTCGCCGGGCTTGAGCTCGGGGCGATTTTTCTTTATGTCAAAGGGTTTCTGAAGATCGGGCGCGAGGAGCTGAATATCCCAGGTCTCGGCGCGATCCCAGTTTTTCTTAATGTTTAGAGCCTTGGGGTAGTAGTAAACGTCCTCGGGCTGCTGGCGCGCGGCGAGGTTGCCATTGGTCCAAACTCCGTTGCCGTCGGAGTCGAGGAAGAGGCGCGCATAGTACACTCCTGGGAGCAGATGGGTGAAGGTGACTTGGCCATGCTTGAGAGGGAGTTGTTGCAGCGGTTGGTCCTGCGCATTGAGCAGTTCCACGAAGGCTTGCAGCGAGTCGGGCACGCCTGCCACGGTGAAAGTCATCGTGCTATAGTCATCGAGGTTGCGGGTGGTGAAGGAGAGTGCCACGTTGCCGTTATACACGCCGTAGATGTCGGTCACAGCCATGGAGTCCACGTCGAGGCGATACTGTGTGCCTGGCTCCCAGGCGCATTTGAGTTCAAACTGCGTGAGCAGCAGCGAGTCGGAGCCTGTAAGGTCAAATTTGGCACGCGCTGGTTCCCAGATGGTGTCCACTTTCTGCATCAGGTGGAGGCCTGCGAGGTCGATTTGCTTCACGGGGGAGAGCGCAGCGAAGCGGAGGGGCTGGTTGAGTTCCTGTGTGGAGGTGGCGAGCCTGATGTCGAGCAGGGCAGGCGCTTTGGGGGTCTCCTCAGCGGTGGATTTCTTTTTGGGGGAACGGATGTTGAACTTGAGCGAGTCGGTGCGCCAGGCCATCACGCCTAAGGAGTCGGGCTGGCGATAGCGGGCGGCAATGAGCAGCGAATCGGAAGCGATAATTGCACTGTCAGTGAGCCAATAAAGCAGCGAGTCGCCTTGCAGTGAGCGCTGGAGGGCGGAAACGCTGCGCAGGTCGATGTCCACTGCCTGAGTGCCACGCTGAATGATGCGCAACTGCGGCATGGAGTCGGCCGGAGCGTTAAACTTCACGTAGATACGATTGCGCTCAGGTCGTTTGTAGTCCTTGAGGTAGAGTGGCTTATATTCTTCGTTAAACCACGTAAGCAGCAGGTTGTCAGGCTCGTAGATGGTTTCGGTGCGGGTCACGAGGGAGTCGGCGGTAATGGTGTCGGTAATCACTTCGCGGGCCACGGTGGGACGAATACCAGGGCCGTAGAAGGCCACGTCTTCGGAGCGGTCCCAGTGATAGTCGCGGTTTTTGTCGTTGACGGCAAAGAGGTAGTAGGTGGTGTCCTTGAGGTTGCGCAGGGTGAACTGTCCGAGGCTGTTGGTGCGCGCTATGCGGTCGAAGCGGAGGGTGCTGATGGCACTGTCGGCCGCGGAGGTGTAGGCACCCACGAGCATCCCTTGGGCAGGTTCGAGGTTGCGACCAGCCAACACCATGCCAGAGATGCGGAGGGAGTCGCGCGTGGCACCAGTGGAGAAGTCTATGGCAAACCCATCAAGGGTGTTGCCTTCGTTGAGGTCGGAAATGGCGTTGCCAAAGTCGATGGTGTAGGTGGTGTTGGGGAGCAGCGAGTCCTGAAGCTCAATGGTGATTTTGCGAGCGTTGGAGGTGATGCGCGGCATCTCGTTCTGGGCGGGCGACACCACCACCTTCGAACTTGGCTCGGAGAGCTGAATGTTCTCGTCGAAGGTGAGCGTCACTCGATTGGTGCTCACGTTGAGTGCGCCATCGGCCGGGGTGCTTTGCACGTAGCGGGGCGGCTCCGTGTCGCGCGGGCCCCCATTCGGTCGCCCGATGGAGGCGCAACCCACCAGCAGCGACGCGCCTATAATATATAGTCCTATGTATCTGTTCATAATGTGATTATTATAAAGTCCCTTGTTCCACTTCAATGCAGATGCGCTCGATGATTGCATCTTCATGCACTTCGCGCGGGCGATAGGTTCCTTTGAGGCTCACGCCGAATAGTCGGCCGAAGGCCTGCCAGAACCCAGCGCGAAAACTCCCCAGAAAGGCCTTGATGATTTCGTAGCCCGTTTGGTCGGTTTGCCGCTGTATGAGTTTGACAAGAATTTTGGCTTGCCCACGGCTGAACGTCTTCAGCGCAGGCTTGTATTGCTTGAACACTGCGCTCTCCATCTCCTTGAGGTGCTCTTCGCGCTCCTTCTTAGTGGGGAGGGTTTCGATGTATTCGTAGGTTTCGGTGAGGGTGCGGCTGATCAACTTGGCATAGGGTAGCGCCTTTTTCACGTCGCGCACGGTGCGCCAGTAGTACTCTTCCTCTTTCTTGTTCTTGAATTTGAGTTCGGGAAATACGGTGAGCGGCGTGAGCAGCACCTCGTAGATGATTTCGCCCGTCACGGAGTCCTCGTAGGCTATCGACTCTTGAATATAGCGTGGGGCAATATACAGCTCCTTGGCGTGCAGGCGCGGGAACAATAGCAGCAGGAACATGGCCGCCAGCCATGCTCTCAAATGCCAACTATTGTTCGTCTTGTTCATTTTTTCGGAGGATAGTCGATGGTGTAGTGCAGTCCGCGCGACTCGTGGCGCTCCTTGGCCTGACGCATAATCAGATAACCAACGTTGATAATGTTGCGCAGCTCGCAAATGGCGCGTGAGGCACGCGAACTCTTGAACAGGCGTTCGGTTTCTTCGTAGAGTATATCGAGGCGGTTCCAGGCGCGGTCGAGGCGAAGATTGCTTCGTACTATACCAACGTAGGTGGCCATTATTTGGTTCACCTCCTTGATGCTCTGGGTGATGAGCACCATCTCCTCGGGGTGTTGGGTGCCTTCGTCGTTCCAGTCGGGCACATCTTCGCGCAGGGAGATACCTGCTATGCGGCTGGAGGCGTGACGCGCGGCCGCATCGGCGTAGACCACAGCCTCGATGAGCGAGTTGCTCGCCAGACGATTGCCGCCATGCAGCCCCGTGCAGCTACATTCGCCCACAGCATAGAGATTGGCTATGGACGACTCGCCATTAGCGTCCACCTTAATGCCGCCGCAAAGGTAGTGGGCAGCGGGCGCCACGGGGATATAGTCGCGAGTTATGTCAATGCCGAGTTCGAGGCAGTGGCGGTAGATGTTGGGGAAGTGTTTCTTGGTTTCTTCGGCGTCCTTGTGGGTTACGTCGAGATATACGTGATCGTCGCCGTAGGCCTTCATTTCGGAGTCGATGGCGCGCGCCACAATGTCGCGGGGTGCCAGCGAGAGGCGGGGGTCATACTTGTGCATGAACTCCTCACCTTTGAGGTTGCGGAGCACGGCTCCATAGCCGCGCATCGCCTCGGTGATGAGGAAGTTGGGGCGGTCGCCGGGGTTATAGAGTGCCGTGGGGTGGAATTGAATAAATTCCATGTCCTGCACGGTGCCTTTGGCGCGATACACCATGGCTATGCCGTCACCCGTGGCCACCAGCGGGTTGGTGGTGGTTTGATACACCGCTCCTACGCCGCCAGTGCACATTACCGTGGCCTTAGCCAGGAACTTGTCCACATGGTCGCCCTCGGAGTCGAGCACATAGGCACCATAGCAGGTGATGTCGGGCGTGCGGCGGGTCACAATCTTGCCCAGATGGTGCTGGGTGATGATTTCTATGGCAAAATGGTTCTCGAAGATGTCGATATTCGGGTGGCGGCGCACTTGCTCAATGAGTCGCTGCTGAATTTCAAAACCAGTGTTGTCGGCATGGTGGAGAATACGAAATTCGCTGTGGCCGCCCTCGCGGTGGAGGTCGTAGTCGCCATTCTCCTTGCGGTCAAACTTTACGCCCCACCCCACCAGTTCGGCTATCTGCGCGGGGGCGTTTTCCACCACCTGCGCCACCGCCTGGGGGTCGCTGAGCCAGTCGCCCGCAATCATAGTGTCCTCGATATGCTTGGCAAAGTTATCAACTTGCAGATTGGTCACAGAGGCCACGCCCCCTTGCGCCAGGGCCGTATTGGCCTCGTCGAGGGTCGATTTGCACACTATGGCCACCTTGGCGTTGTCGGCCACTTTGAGCGCGAAGCTCATGCCGGCTATTCCGGAGCCAATCACCAGATAATCATATTTGTAGGTCATCGCTTGTCGTTTAGTTGTTTGTGGGCCAGATGGGTCACGGCAAAGGTGAAGAGGCAAAGCACCATCACCCATGCAAAGAGTTGTTCGTAGCCCAGCCATACGCTCATCTTGCCGGCTATCAAGCCTGGAAGCATCAGTCCCAGAGCCATCAGGCCAGTGCAGAAGGCGTAGTGCGAGGTGGTATATTCCGTTCCTTCGCTAAATTTCATCATGTAGACCATATAGGCCGTAAAACCGAAGCCGTAGCCAAATTGCTCAAAGGCTATGCCGCTGCTAATCAGGGTCATATCTGCGGGCTGCACGGCGGCCAAGTACCAGTAGAAAGCACTCGGGAGGGTGAGCATCAGAGCCATGGGCCAGAGGGAGCTGCGCAGCCCATAGCGGGCAATGTAGAGGCCGCCCACTATGCCGCCTATCACTATGCCAGCCACGCCAAACACGCCATTGACCACGCCCACTTGGGCCACTGTCAGCCCCAGGCCGCCCACACTTTGAGGGTCGAGCAGAAAGGGCTGCACCGTCTTGCTCAGAATGGCCTCAGGGAGGCGATAGAGCAGCATGAAGGCGAGTGCTATGCCAAAGCCAGGACGCGCAAAGAATGTGCGGAAGGCGTTGGCAAAGTCGGGTTTCGCGGCGTCCTTGTCGGCTGCCGTGTGGGGCAATATCCAGGCGTGATATTGGGCTGCAAGGAGGTAGAACAGAGCCAGCACACCCATCATGGCGCTCCACGCGCCAGCTGTGGCCAGTCCGCCCTGAATGAGCCTTCCTGCACACCACACCACGCCGCCACTGGCCAGCATATTGGCCGCGCGATAGAACGTGGAGCGTATACCCACAAAGGCAGCCTGACTGGTGCGGTCAAGGGCTAAGAGGTAGAAGCCATCGGCAGCAATGTCGTGAGTGGCCGAGCTGAAAGCCACCCACCAGAGCGCACCAAGCACAAAGGCGAGCCAGCCGCTCAGATGCAGACCGCCACACATCACTCCGAAGCCAGCGGCTATGAGCAACTGCATGGTCCAAATCCAGCGGCGCTTGCTCGAAAACATATCCACGTAGGGTGCCCAAAAGGGTTTCACCACCCATGGAAGATAGAGCAGCGAGGTATATAAGGCAACGTGACCGTTGTCGATGCCCAAATTCTTGAGCATGACCACGGCCACTGTCACCACTACGGCATTGGGTATTCCCTCAGCCAAGTAAAGCGAGGGAACCCAACACCAAGGGTTAGTGTTTGTTTTGCTTAATCCAGTTTTTGGCATTGATAAAGGCATCAATCCAGGGGGTTACTTCGTCGTGGCGACGTTCTTCGGGGTAGTAGCCACACTGCCAGGGGAAGATGGCGCGTTCGAGGTGGGGCATGATTGCCAGGTGGCGACCATCGTCCGAGCAGAGGGCAGCCACGTCGAAGTCGCTGCTATTGGGGTTGCCGGGATATTCGCTGTAGCAATACTTAGCGGCCACGTGGTAGGCGCTTTCGGGCTGAGTGAGGCGGAAGCGACCTTCGCCGTGGGCCACCCAGATGCCGAGTTCGCAGCCAGCGAGGGTGCCGAACATTACGGAGTGGTTGTCGGGGATGCGGATGCCGAGGAAGGTCGACTCAAACTTGTGGCTGATGTTGTGGTCCATGTGCGAACCGTCGGCCAGGCCTAGAAGGTCGAGTTCCATCATGAGCTGGCAACCGTTGCACACACCGAGGCTCAACGTGTCCTTGCGTTCGTAGAAGCGTTTGAGGGTGGCTTTGGCAGTGTCGTTCCATT
>QLIP01028300.1_pt1 | contig 13859 bp, 6 predicted proteins | sample 1769771 | NCBI WGS metagenome assembly QLIP01 (sample SAMN09428762, study PRJNA476227) | Gut metagenome, whole genome shotgun sequencing project. | isolation source: cecum | host: Rhizomys sinensis | place: China: Jinsha town of Minqing, Fujian Province | collected 2013-09-23
GGCAATAAAGCCGGCATACACCTCTTCTACCGAACGTTGTTGCATTTCGCGTTCGGCGGCGGTCATACCCCGCGTAATGGTGGGCATACCGGCATAGGGATGGGTGCTCACCTCATCGAAGGTAAGCCCCACTTTGTTTGCCACCTTGGCCGCATTCGGAATCATGCCGAATACGCCGATAGAACCCGTAAGAGTAGTGGTCTGCGCAAAAATACGGTCGGCCGCGCAAGAAATATAGTAGCCGCCCGAAGCCGCATACGCCCCAAAGGAAGCCACCAGCGGCTTCTTGGCCTTGGCGCGCAACACCTCTTGATAAATCACGTCGCTGGTCAGCACCGAGCCGCCGGGCGAATTTACGCGCAAAACAATGGCTTTCACCTTTTCGTCGTCGGCCGCGTCTTTAAGGGCTTCCGTAATGTTTTCGAGGCCTATCTTCGTATCGTCGCCCTTATCCATGCCAATTTCGCCGTTGGCATAAATCACCGCAATTTTATCGGTGGTCTTAACCACCGGCTTCTCTACGGCGTTGTAGTCTTCGAGCGAAATCAGGTTAAGGTCTTTTTCTTTCTCCACGTCCATTTTTTTCATCAGCAGAGCCGTAAATTCATCCTCCGGCACCACCATATCCACCAAAGCGTGTTCCAATGCTTTTTCGGCAAACATACCGTAATATTCGCGGGCGGCTTCTTCCACTTTTTCGCGGCTCAAACCACGACCTTCGGCCACATCTTCGGCCACCCGTTCCCATATCGAGTTAATCATTTTTTCGTTTTGTTCCCTGTTGGCGGGGCTCATTTCTTTTTGGGTGAAGGGTTCCACCGCGCTCTTAAATTTGCCGTGACGAATTACCTGCACCTCTACGCCCACCTTGTCGAGCACGCCTTTGAAAAACATCTGTTGCATATACATCCCGCGAAAGTCCACCGTTCCTTCGGGTTGCAATACCACGGTGTCGGCCACGGTGCTGAGCCAGTACGCATTTTGGCCGTACATATCGGCGTAAGCATAGATAAACTTACCGCTCTTTTTGAAGTCGGCCAAGGCCTTGCGCAGTTCTTCCGCGTGGGCCGACATCATCGACGCGCCAACGCCGGGGCGCAAAACAATACCTTTGATGTTTTCGTCGTCTTTGGCGGCGGCGATATTTTTCAGCATCATACCCAAATCAAGCGGCTTGTCACCACCCTTGGCCATATAGAGCAAGGGGTTGCTGCTCGCACGTTCTTCTACGGACGAGGCAATTTCGATGTTTAAGATGGTCGGTTCGTCTAAGGGGGCTTGCGTTTTTTCGTCAAACGAAGACATCACTCCGCCCAACACAATGAGCAAAAGCACCGTCCACAACAGCGAGAAGAGTAAGAATCCCACCATGGATCCGAATACAATTTTGAAAAAGCTTTTCATGGCACTATCAATTTAGAGGTTGTTTATCACCGCGTTTCGCCACGTTTTGGCGAATTTTACGGGCGTTAAATCGAGTGCAAAGTTAAGCATAATCTGCCAATAATAATATCCTACCGCCTTACGCGACGTTTGGAAAGACAAGCCTGCAAAACCGGCACCAAGCCGTCTTCGATAAAGGCCGGAATGTATTCTATTTTGTTATGTTGGCACAGGTGCTCAAACTGCGTTTGCCATTCTGTTTGCCGCCGAAGATAATCGGCTTGAATATGATACGGATTAAGGCGCACTTCTTTGCCTGTTTCCACGTCCACAAAGCGGTGCGGACGGTTTTCGTACTGCAGGTTTATTTCTTTTTCGCGACTTTGCACATGAAAAAGCAAGACTTCGTGCTGACGATAGCGCAGATGTTGCAAGGCTTCCGTAAGAGGGGCCATGCCGGCAGCGGAACCAACGGCTGCAGTTGCAGGACCCACGGGCGCACCTGTAGCGGAACCCGCAGCCGCCTCGCCGTTCATCGTTTCGTCGAACATATCGCTCAACAAAACCACCATCGAACGCTTGTGCAGTTTTTCGGCCAAAAGGTGCAGCACCTCTGCAATATGGGTGCCGCGATGAGAAGGCAATGGCGGCGTTTCGGCCTGTTCATACCAATACGACAACCTATCCAAAAGATAATGCCAATGGGTGGCACCCGACTTGCAATCGGAAGTAAACATCAGCTCGTCGGCAAACGTACTCACGCTCACGGCATCGCGCTGACGATAGAGCAAATAACCCAACGAGGCCGCCGCCGCCAACGAAAAACGCAGTTTATTCAAGCCCCCCGAAGCGTCTTCTTTCAAAGGAAAATACATGGACGAAGACATATCCAAAAGAAAATGGCAACGCATATTGGTCTCTTCGCTGTATTTTTTAACGAACAGACGGTCGGTACGTGCATACAAACGCCAATCGATATGCCGGGTGTCTTCGCCCGTGTTGTATGGCCGATGTTCGGCAAACTCTACAGAAAAACCGTGAAACGGGCTTTTGTGCAAACCCGTCAAAAAACCTTCCACCACCTCTTTGGCCAAGAGTTCCAAACGGCCGAGAGGCTGTTGAAGACAAGGAGTGTGATGTGCAGCCAAGACTTAAAAATAAGCCCGACGAAGCCGCGTAAAACAGCCTGCGCCGGGCAAAATTAAAAAGGACTACTAAAATAAGGCCTACAATTGGGCGTCCAATTTACCAACCAAGTCGCTCTTGGAGGTTTTGCCCACTTGTTTATCCACCACTTCGCCGTTCTTGATAAAGAGAATGGTGGGGATGTTGCGAATGCCGTATTTCTTGGTAATGGCGGGACATTCGTCCACGTTCACTTTACCTACCACGGCTTTGCCTTGATATTCGTTGGCAATTTCTTCGATAGTGGGGCCGAGCGCCAAGCAGGGACCGCACCATTGCGCCCAGAAATCCACCAATGCTACTTTGTCTGATTTCAGTACCAATTCTTCAAAATTGGCATCTGTAAATGTTTGAGCCATAATGTTATAAATGTTTATTGTTTTGTACTGTTTGTTTACGTATCGGCTTCTTTTCACCGCGCCGTTTACGATAGGCAAAGATAATGATAATTTTTGTATTTTTGTTTTCAGAACATTCGTTTTATGAAATACCCTGCAATCTGTATAGGAGCCGCGATGGTGCTGTTGATGGGAATGAGTGGGGGGATGGCGCAAACCTTAGAGCCCGGTGCCGAGAAAGTTGAGACCGGTACTGCCGCGAGAGTTGAGCCGACCGCCATGGCCAAGCAGAGGCCGCCAAAGAGCCGTCAAAGCGAACATCTTATTCAAATGGGCTGGACGAACACCCGGCTCTACAACGAATATATCGGCGTGCTACCCTACGAGGGGGCGCAATTCGGCTTACTCTACGAGGGACATCACGCTCTAAGGCTCAAAAACTGTTTTCAAACATGGCGTATTCAAACTGAAGCGGGCGGCTTGCTCAACCCTTCCAAAACACGGCGACAAACAAGTCTGAGAGCGCAGGTGCAGTGGGGTATGGAAACCGAAGTGTTTAACCAATGGGGGCTTAGTATTCGATTGGGCGGCCTGCTGCAATGGGACAATCAAATTTCTTATCAACCCGCATACGGCAACAGTGCCACTCAGGTGGGCAGCCGCTTGCAATTAGCCCTTAGTACTCGTTTTAACTACATTTTTTACATCAAACAATTCCCTCTTCGCCTGTCTTATCACCTCGCCGTTCCGCTTGAAGGCGTAGGATTTGCACCGGATTTCGGCAATTCGTACTACGAATTTTATGTATCCCCCAACACGTTCAAAAATGCGCTTATCTACACAAGCCTGCACAACGTTTGGAATCTGCAAAACGAATTGGGCGTAGGTTTTGTTTTTAAGCATTGCGAACTGCAGCTCTCTTATGTAGGCTATTCGCAGTGGAGCCTCTACAAGGGCGTTTATCAGGAATGGCACGCGCACGGGCTGCAACTCGGCTTTGTGGTGCGTATGGAAAACCTCAGCGGACAATCATTTGGCGGACAATAATTTTATGAAGAAGATACTTTTTATTCTGTGTTTGACCGTGGTGATAGGGCTGTCGGCCTGCCAAAAGTTGGACAATAAATACAACAGTGCCGCCTATAATTACGAGGTGTTGTGGAAGACTTTGGATGAGCGTTATTGTTTCTTTACTTATAAACACATTAACTGGGATAGCTTGCACGATGTGTATCGGCACAAACTCAAATTGGCCAAAAATACGGATGGCGTTTTTAAGATTTATTGCGATTTGATGGCGCACCTGCGCGACGGACACGTTAATTTGATGTCGGCCGGGAATGTGGGGCGTTATTGGGCTTGGTTTTCCGAGCATCCGCACAATTTTTCGCAAGAGGTCGTAGAACAATACTATCTTGGAGAGAACTATCGCATCGCAGCGGCCATGAACTATGTTGTTTTGCGGGGTGAGACGGACAAATCTGTGGGCTACGTGCGCTACGAGAGTTTTAACGGCGGCTTTGGCGATGGCAATATAGCCGCCATGTTTCGTTATTTTGACAAATGCTGCGGACTTATTTTGGATGTGCGCGACAATGGCGGCGGCTATTTGAATTATGCCGAAGAATTGGCCGGACATTTTACGGATAAAAGAATACACTATGGTTATCTCTGCCATAAGACCGGGCGCGGCCACGACGATTTTTCAACGCCGGAGCCATGCTGCGTGCAGCCCAACGAAAATGTACGCTGGCTTAAACCCGTGGTGGTGCTCACCAACAGGCGGTGTTACAGTGCCACCAACTCGTTTGTCAATATCGTGCAAAATTTTCCGAACGTCACCATTATAGGCGATTCCACAGGGGGTGGCGGCGGTTTGCCCTTTGAGTCCGAATTGCCTTGCGGCTGGATTTTCAGGTTCTCGGCCGTGCCTATGCTCAACGTCAACAAAGAGCACATCGAAAACGGCATCGCCCCTCACATTCGCTGCGCGGCCGACACAGTGGCCCTACGCCGCGGCATTGACACCATGATCGAAACCGCCGCCAACTATTTGCAAAGCAAACAATAACAAAATATGAAAAAGTTTTATACCGAAATACCTGCATATATATATCCTATGGGGGTTGGTCATCGTGTTGGCGTTGATTCCGTTTTTTCGGGTCGGCTTTACAACAGGTGATGATATAGAATCTTATTTAATCCGCCTGCAAGGGTTTTCTTATTGGCTGACCGATGCGGCTTCCTATGCCAAAGAACAGGGACGTTTTTACTTTTACTTAAACCCGTTGGGCAATATCCCCTACCTGATAGACAATTTCTATTTTACCAAGATCGTTCAATATGTTAGTTTACTCTCGGCTTACGGTGTTTTTGTCTATTTCGTTTTTAGGATTTTCAGATCACGAGTACTTAGTTTAGTGCTACTTTTAGCCTTGATTGTATGGACCCAGATTACGTTTAACCATCATATCCCAACCATTGCCTATCCTTTTTCGTTCTGTTTTTCCTTCATCCTTTGTCTCTCGGCCTGCTTATTGTTTATCCGTTATACGGAAACCATGCGTTATCGTATGGTGATTTATAGTGCCCTCTTGTTTTTCATCACGTTTTGTTTTTACGAAAACTATCTGCTCTTTTTAGGCGTGTTCGGGCTGTACGTTTTGGTTCGCAATATCCGCATGCGCTCACTGAAAAAGGTTTTCAAAACGCCGCAACTCTACAAGGAAATTGTGCCTTACCTGCTGTCCGGTCTCGTTTACATCGTTATTTATCTTTCTTTTCAACATTTCTACTCGCCAAACTATACCGGTACTCTTATAGCAGAAAGTTTTAGTTTTTCGCACTTCTGTCAGATTCTCTGGCATTGTACAACTGTCGTATTACCCGCGCTGAATTTCTTTAGGGAACTACCAATTCTTACCTTCGGCCATCCCGGTGGTCTTATTGCGCATATCGGCTATGCCTTAACCCATGCCCCTATTCGCGTTTACATGGAGGCGGTGGCAGCTTGTATTCTCTTCGTTTACTACATCCGGCGAGAAGATGTCAAGATTCCTTATTCCAAACTTATTGCAGGTATCGTTATATCCATCGTTTTGTCTTTCTTCTTTCACTCCTTAATTGGCATAACCGAGAAATACAATGCCGACTGGTACAAATGGATGCGTGGTTACACCACCAGTTTTTACGCCATCTTCGGCATAACGCTCGCCATCTTACTGTCTCTGTTCGCCATTCTGCAAAAAATTAAGCCTTACAAATGGCTGTATAGAACCATCGTAACCGGGGCTTCAACTTTGATGTTTGCTACCATTATATTGACCGGCTATGCCAACGAATACATCAGCCGCGACTGGCAACGCAGTCAAAACCGTTTCTTCCTGCTGGACGAGTTGGCCGCAGGCGGCTACTTTGAAAATATTGAGGAAAATTCCATCTTTTATGGAGCCGACCTGCAAAATCCATGCTACTCTGCGGCCCAAATAACCAAGGCAGACCATATTATCGGACGTTATATCCAAATCAAGAGTGGTCGGTCTTATTTTTATGAGAGCTGCCCTGAGGATTTATACAAAACCGCTGCACAACACCCCTCGGCGCACATCTATCGTCTAAATATCAAAGAACCTGATGAAAATTATGGTATGATCTTGTCTGTTTCTGATGTAGGAACTGTTGAAAACCTGCAAAATCAAGCTATAGATTCCATTCCCGCGCTCTCGGCAGACCATTTTTATTATGCCCCACGTGGTGGTTTTAATTTGCAACAGAAATAAAGCCGGCTGCGACCAACAAAAAAGCCCGACGTTGGTGCGCCGGGCTTGTAACTCTTGGTACTCCATAGGAGAATCGAACTCCTATTTGCAGAATGAGAATCTGCTGTCCTAACCGTTAGACGAATGGAGCAATCTCAATTGGGACGACAAAGTTAGCGTTTTTTCCAAAAATTTCAAAAAATTTTGTTTTATGGTTTTTTTGCGCTACCTTTGCGCCCTATTTCAGCTCGAGTGGCGGAATAGGTAGACGCGTTGGTCTCAAACACCAATGGGGTCACACCCATATCGGTTCGAGTCCGATCTCGAGCACCACCCTCTGAGTTCGCTCAGGGGGTTTTTGTTTTTACACCCAAACCATGCCGCTATGAGCAAGAAACGTCCCGTGGGGGTGGTCTATTCCACCGCTGCCAATTTCGAATACAAGTACGAAGAAGCCGAAAGCGTGGAGACCTTGCCCCCCTCTGCGCAAGACCTTAGAATTATGCGCGACAGCAAATCTCGCGGCGGCAAGACCGTTACCCTTATTAAAGGTTTTGTGGGGCAAGAGAGCGACCTTGAAGATTTGGCCAAGAAACTTAAAACGTTTTGCGGGGTGGGTGGCGCATGCAAAGAAGGCGAAATTCTCCTGCAAGGAGATGTGCGCGAAAAAGTAATTTTTTACTTGGAAAAAAATAATTATCGTTTTAAGCGTGCAGGCGGTTGAAATTCAAACTGTTGCAAAGACATCATTTTCTAAGTTTTTTTAAGAATTTTCCTTAGGATAGCGACTTAGTCCTGCGTAATTTTGCCTCGTAATTCAAACACGATTTTGATATGAGGCGTTTTAGATTTTTCTCGGCTTTTTCAAAGAGATTTTCTCTTTTGAAGTTTTACATTCACTTTGGTTGGATGTTTTGTTTGCTGTTGCCTTTTGGCGTGTATGCGCAGAACAGCTGGACATATTATTATATGGGAGTGGAGTCGTTTCAAGTGCCCTTTATGCTCAATGCCTACAAGGTGGGCAATCAAGCATATTCCGAAAGATCTAATCTTTACGTGGCACCTGTTTTATCCTGCCCGCCGGAATATGAGGTTCCGTCGGAGGATCGTTCCTCTTATCTTGAGATGGCGCACGGCCTGAGATCGAGGGCTAATCTTGAAAGTTCGACCGAAGAAAATGTTCTTCATTTTACTTTTTTGGCCGATGATCCTCGTGCCATGGACTATTGTTTTGTGGATCGGTATGCCGAACGGCAATACAACTCTAATCCTGATAAATTCTCACCGGTGCAACACGGCGACATCGGGTATTATTGCATACGGCACGACAGCATTTCTTTGTGGAATTTATTACTTAAAGGAAATGACACCATCTACGTGCCGGACCAAGATAACACCTACTACGTTTATCGTTTGGAGCCGGCTTGGCGGGCCACTCTTCAAAATACGAACGTAATAGAAGAATACGGGCATCGGCAAAGGGTTAATCTCAAAGCCGATGTTACATTTTCTGCAACTTCCACATCACGTGGTGCGTATTCTGTTTTTGGTACCTATCAGGTAGGCAACGGCCCAAAAAAAGTATTGCCTTATGCCGGCAAAACCACCGAATTTTCTTTTACCTTAGCCGACTTGGAAGGCGCACAGGTAGGCGATAACATTACCATCGATGCCTTAGGTTCGGCAGCAGAAAATCTGCGCACAAAAGTTGTTCGATTCTATCCGGAATTGCCCCGTTTTATGGTGCTCTCTCAACGAATAGACCCCACCGATACGGTGCTTAGAACGCTCACCGTCAAGCTTCTCGAATCTATTGACAGAAGCAAGCAGGAACGCTTTACCACGCTCACTTGCTATAAATCTGTTTCCACCAGAGCAGATGGTATTTTTGATATCAACGAATCGGAAATGGCGTTTCAAATCGACGTGTCTCATCTGCTCATCAACGCCGGCAACATTCAGATTCCGATTCCAAAAGGAAAAGAGCTGAAAAAAGGAACGTATTACATCACGATAGAGGGCGAAGTGGGCGGAAAAAGCAACAAACCGGATAACACAGGTCGTTATTCTACCGATGCCATCAAGGCCATGTTTCCATGCCGTCAGTTCAGCGTAAGTAAAACCAATCTGCAGATAGAAGAATTGGCAGTAACGCCGGCCAAATGCGCCAACACTTTTGGCAAAATCTCGTTCAAACATTTTTATATGATGACTACCGGCGGAACCGAAACGTATGAAGTCTGCGAATATAAAAATGGCGATTGGGTGCCGAGTTCTCTATTCAAAACGGAATATGGCACTTCGACTACTTCAACCGGCGGTGGTTTTTCCATGGTAAAAAATTTTATCACCTTTACCGCCGACGCCGTGCCGCAGGGCGAACATCGTTTTGCCTTCAGACGTTATTACAATAACCAATTAAATGCACAAATCGAATTTGACGGATCCATTCCCGTGATAAAGCCGATAGAGTGGAATGTTCATGTAAAAGACATCAGCGGAACGATGATGGAAAGCAGCGGCAGCCGCACTACCGGTGACGGGGATATTAGTGTGCGTGGCATTTCAAATGCGGTGTCACCCTACACCATTTCTTATCAAAAAAATGGCGGAACTTCTCTAAGTTTTCCAAGTGGCGGAACTTTAGCGGTTTCGTCCCCCTCACGCTATAAGCTTACCATTTCGGATGCCAACGGTTGCACAGCCGAATGTAATGCCGAAGTTAAATTGCTTGACCAACGATTGGGCGTGCAAATTGCGGAAGAAAGGCCTATTAGTTGCAACGGCAAAAACGACGGGGTGTTGAGGGCAGTAGTAAGTGGCAACATCAGCGAAAGCGATCTTTTGTTTAGTTGGAAATGCAACGCAAATGTGGTGAGTAGCGAAGCGTTGTGCGGCGATATTCAAGCAGGTCAGGTGTATTTGGTGGAAGTGCGCCATAAATTTTTGCCGGATTTGAAGGTGTCGGCCACCAAATCCCTGTCCGAGCCGCCGGCTTTCAATCTTGTTTCTTCGAGCGTAACGCCTGTTAAATGCTACGGGCAGCGCAGCGGTTCGGCGGCTTTGGTCGTAAGTGGCGGCACTCCGCCTCTGACCGGTTTTTGGGATAATTACACTAACGGATTTAAGATAGAAAATGTGCCCTCCGGACGTTATAAACTATCGGTGAAAGATGCGCGGCAGTGCACCAAAGAATACACCGTTACCATTGCGCAACCCGCTTCTCCGATTCGTTTGGTGGTAGATAGTATTCAGCACGTTTATTTCGATGCACAAAATAATTTGAAGACGGGTTATCTTAATATGCACGCAAGTGGTGGTACCTCGCCCTACGGCCGCATTTCGCGCAACACCATTTTGCAAAGTTTTCCGCTGAGAAATTTAACGGGTGGTGATTATACCTTTAAGGTGAGCGATGCCAACGGTTGCACGGTTGATACCACCATTCGTATCAACACGTATTATCGCTTGACGGCCGGTATTTACAAAACGCATGAAATAAGTTGTTTTAACGGCTATGACGGCGCGTGCAACCTGAGTGTGAGTGGGGGTTATCCGCCCATTGATGTAAAATGGTCGAACGGACAAACGGCGCGTTCTTTGAGTAATTTAACACCCGGCACATATCGGGCCACGGTTAAAGACAGCCGAAACAATGTGGCGGTGGCCGATGTGATTTTTAACGAGCCTGCGCCATTGGTGATAAGCGATGTGAAACTGACTTCGCCTACTTACGTTGGTTATCAAAACGGCGTGTTGCCCGATGTGGAATCCGACGGACGGATGGCAGCCGTGGTGAGCGGTGGAATGGAGCCGTATCGCTATACGTGGACGGAGATGAACGCGGGTTCTGGCTCTGTGGGCGGCGCGGCGAATGGTTCTGCGAGTGGCGGCGGTTCGACGAGTGGCGGCTCGGCGAGTGGCGCGATTTACAATACAACTCAACCGATTTTGGAAAATTGTAAAGGTGGAAATTATCGGTTGACCGTGATAGATGATAATGATTGTTTTATTTCAAAAGAAATGACTTTACCTGTGGTGCCGCCTTTGCAAGCTCTTTTGGAAGTGCGGAAGGATGTGGCGTGTTATGGAGATGCAAGCGGAGAGCTGCAGGTAAAGGCAAACGGGGGAACGCCGCCGTATCGGTATCGGGTTGGATTTGAGGGGATGAAACCGAACGGCGGTGTGGCTTCCGGAATGACGAGTGATGATGACGCGGTCGCTTCCGGTTCTGCGGATGATTTTGCGGACGCGACAGGTCGCGTCCCTACGAAGGTCGATGACACGGTGGCGGCGGGTAGCGTGGCTTCCGGCTCGGCAGCGATTATTCAAAATTTGGTAGCGGGACGTTATACGTTAACGGTTATCGATTCTAAGGGCGTAACGTCTGTTGCGACGGCGGTTGTTACCGAGCCTCTGCCGCTTAAATTGGCAGCGGTTGACATAGCGGCGGCTTCTTACAGCGGCAGTGTGGACGGTCTTCGTCCCGATACAGCCTGCGACGGAAAGGCGCAAATAAAAATAAGCGGCGGCAGTGGCAATAGACATCTTCTTTGGATGGATGCCGAAGGACGAAAACTGAAAGAAACGCTTGATGGTGATTCTTTGAGCATACTATCGAATGTGAGGGGCGGCCACTATTTTATTTTTGCGGAAGATGTGCACGGTTGCCGCGATTCTCTCGGCGTAACTATTCCGCAGAGCGATAACTTGTGGTGCGCGGTAAAGCAGACCGATTCTATTTTGTGTCACGGCGGCAACGAAGCTATGGCGCAGATTTTGGTGAGCGGCGGCGTGGAACCCTATCGTTATCGGTTGGATACGGCTTCGGGCGCAGAATTAAAATTTCCGATGATTTGGAATTTGCGCAGCGGCTATTACACTTTCCGAGTAATTGACCAAAACAACATCGAAAGCCGCTTTCGTTTTTATATACCCGAACCCGATGTTTTGCAAGGCGAATTGCAACTCTCGCCCTCGCTTTGTCACGAACCCGAAACCGGCGTGGCGCAAGCGGAAATCAGGGGTGGCACGCCGCCCTATTCTTACGTTTGGAAAGGCAACGAATTTACCTTGTCCGATACAACGGCAGTGGTGAAAAACTTAGGCAACAGCCGCCTTGAAGTGCGCGTGCAAGACCGCAACGGCTGTCTGCTTGTGCTCTTCGGCCACATCGAAAAACCTCAGCCTTTGGTGGTGTGGGCCACGGCTTCGGAAGAGACCTATCAGGGCAGTGTTTACGGGCAGTTGGAGCCGCCGCATACCGACGGGGCGATTCGTTTGGAGGCCAGAGGCGGCACGCCGCCCTACGCTTACGAGTGGGAACGTTGCGAACAAAACGGAAATGACACACGCTTAGACGACACGCTTTCTTTTATCGACCATCGTAGTGCGGGACGTTATCACTATCGGGTGCTCGACGCGCACGATTGCCCCTGCGAAGAAACGGTAGAAATCACCAAAACGCCCGATTTAAGAAGCGGCCTTACGGCTTTATCAAAGATTCTTTGCGGTGAAAAACCGAATGGTGTTTTGCAAGCCGAGGTGAACGGCGGGGTACCGCCATACACTTACGAATGGCAACGCGCCAATGAACCTTTGGCGGCTTCAACCGCCGTGGCGAGCGGCCTATACAAAGGCTCTTATTTTCTTACCGTGACCGACGCTAAGGGTGTAAAAAGTACCGACAGTTTTCTTTTGGATGGACCATTGCCACTCTCGGTGGCCGTGCGCACCAAGGCGGTGAGCGGCTACGGGGCGGCGGACGGCCATCTCGAATATCAAGTGTCGGGCGGCGTAAAACCCTACGCGGCCTCTTGGCAGGGAACGAGCGCGTGGTTAACCGACACAGCACGGTGGAGTGAGCATTTGCCCGACAGTGTGCCGAGCGGTTTTTATCGTTTGACCCTGACCGATTCCAACGGTTGTTTGTTTGAGCAATCTTATTTGGTGGATAGTCCCGATTCGTTAACTTTATCGAATCTGCACGTTGTGCATTGCAAGGAAAACAATAGCGGACGAATTAGGGCTTATCTCTCCGGCGGTGTGCCGCCTTATCGCGTGATGTGGCAGGACGAAGCAGGTGATGCGCTTTTCGATAAAATGGTGGAAGAGAGCGGCGAAGTGGGCCTTTCGGATTTGAAAGTCGGAAAGTATCAGCTCTCTGTTTCGGATGCGCACGGCTACGGTTTATCTCATCACTTTGAGGTGGAGTTGAACCTTGCCTTGCAGGTGATGTTGGAAGAAACCAAATCTATTCTCTGTTATGGCGACAGCGGCGTGATAGCCGTGCGCGTGAGGGGCGGCAAGGCTCCTTATACGTACCGGTGGTTCCGCGTAGGAGCAGATGCTCGCGGCGGCGAGGCTTCGGCTTCCGGTGAGGGTCGCGACGGCGCGGGATTTGGCACGGTTGACGGCGGCACGATTGAGGCGTTGCCCTTTACATCTAACATCAGCGAGCCGCTTAAGAGCGGCCTTTATCGGGTGGAAGTGCAAGACGCATGGGGCGCGAAGGCCGCCGATAGTCTCTCTTTGGACGAACCGGCCGCACTCCGCCTGACGGCCGACTTAAAAGAAAACCAACTCTGCCTCACTACGATGGGGGGCTGCCCGCCCTATCGGTACGATTGGGCGCACGGCGACACCGCCGACCACATTGACTACCGTTACGGCAACACCTACACCGTTACCGTTTACGACAAGCGGCGGTGCGCCGTGCAACGAGAATTTCCGTTCAACAGCAAAGCCCTTCTCGAAGCCCGCATTCACCTTGTGCAGGCCATTCGTTGCCACGACAGCCGCGACGGGGCGTTGAACGTGGAAATTCTCGGTGGGCAGCCCCCCTATCGTGTGTTGTGGTCTTGCAGCGATTCGAGTGTTTTTGCTCAACCGCGCGGCGGCATAGGCTTTACGCCATACGGCGATGGTGACACCAACCTCGGCCTGCACCATCTGCCGCCCGCTCTCTACAAACTCTCTGTCATGGATGCCGAAGGCAACACCTGCGCCACCGCTATGCGCCTTACGGCCCCCGCGCCCCTTATCTCGCATATCACTACCACCCTTCCGCGTTGCCATGGCCGTGAAGACGGTGCGCTCTCGGCCGAGACATCGGGCGGCAGTTATCCTTACACCTACCAATGGGAGCGCAGCAACTTCACGAACGCCACCGCCATCGACACGGCGAACACTGCCA
>QLIP01056499.1_pt1 | contig 13833 bp, 6 predicted proteins | sample 1769771 | NCBI WGS metagenome assembly QLIP01 (sample SAMN09428762, study PRJNA476227) | Gut metagenome, whole genome shotgun sequencing project. | isolation source: cecum | host: Rhizomys sinensis | place: China: Jinsha town of Minqing, Fujian Province | collected 2013-09-23
CAGTTCAAAAATCTCTCGTAAATCTTAATAAAAAATAAGTTTAAAACAACTTCAATAAAAAATTACGCGTATTAAAGAATAATACGACGAGTTAGACTACAAAATTAATAAAAAAAGCTCAAAGAAAAGTCGGAAAAAGTTGAAAACGAGAAAAAAGCGTAATAAAAAAGGCAAAAACTTTGTAAATAAAAAAATAATAACTAACTTTGCAAGGACTTTCGGGGTGTAGCGCAGTCCGGTTAGCGCACCTGGTTTGGGACCAGGGGGTCGAAGGTTCGAATCCTTTCACCCCGACAAAAAGACAACAAAACCTCCAAGAGGATTCAATCCTTTAAGAGAGATAAATCTCCAAGGAACTAAGAGGAATAAACCTCCAAGGAACACAAACCTCGAAGAGGAATTAAAACTGAAAAAAAGATGCCCAGGTGGCGGAATGGTAGACGCGCTCGTTTCAGGTGCGAGTGCTGCGAGGCGTGCAGGTTCGAGTCCTGTTCTGGGCACCACAAAAGCGACTTAACAAGTTGAAATCCAACAAGTTAAGTCGCTTTTCTTATTTTCTACAGGCAAATTACAGGCAAAAATCGAATTTTTTGGCGGAATTTATGCCGGTAATGCAAATTCGCAGTAATTGGCAGTTTTTAAGGTTGGAATTTTCCTTAAAGTCGCTAAAATCAACAATATAAATAAATATAGCGTTAAAAATCAAGCTGTTGCCATCCTTTTAACGCTATAAAATTACAAAGATTTTTCGGACTTGTGGTTAACCAATAAAGAGAATCTTCACACTTAAGCCTCAAGATACTTGAAACATGGGAAGAGCCCCAAAAACTCAGTTATTTTGATGTAGTTGCTCTGATTTAGAGCCGTCACTTTTATTGTTGCTGTTTTACCGATAAAGATAGAGTAGCTGGTTTGACTCCTTTTGCAGTAGCGGTAAATTTTATCTCGCCTTCTTTATTTGTACTTCTCACAATTGCGGTGGCTGCCCCGCTGAAAAGATTCATTTTGGGACTTTGGAATGACATGAGCGAGGTTGGGTCTCCATTGGCTGTTGCTTCAAATGTACCGGTTCCAGATACAGCGAAATTAACAAGACGGTTGTCTGTAGGGATAATATTACCGTCCTTATCAGCGACTTGAACAGTAATATAGACAAGATCTTCGCCATCTGCGACAAGACATTTTCTATTAGGAGTCAGAACCAAATGGTGAGGTTTCCCCGCTGTCCTCAAAACTTTTTCGGCAGTCTTGTTTCCGGCAGCATCGTAAGCCACAACCTTTATTTCGCCAGGCTCATATCTTGTCTCGTTCCACATTAGACGGTAGCGTGTTTGTAGGGTTGAGTCATTTTTCTCTCTAAGGCCTTGGCTCTTCCCGTTGATAAACAATTCTGCTTTAGGATACGAAGTATAAACGAATATGGGGGTGATGAGTCCCTCTCGCCCCTCCCAATTCCAATGCGGAAGAATATGAAGAGTCGGATTATTAGTATTCCATATAGAACGATAGAGATAGTACCTGTCTTTCGGTAGAGATGCTAAATCAACAATACCGAATACTGAGCTATGACTTGGCCATGCATCAGTATCGTATGGGGATGGTTCTCCAAGATAGTCAAAGCCGGTCCATACAAACTGTCCGAGCACCCAAGGTTGCTCATCCATATAAAAATCTATGTCGGGAGTATTTGACCAATCACAAGTCTCGTTGTCATAACTAGAGGATTGATGATCGGGATGAAGCACCGTATTGTGTTCTTTCTCAAATGAAACCGGGAAATGATACACCCCTCTTGACGATACCGTCGAGGCAGTTTCGGACCCCAGAATCATTTTTTGCGGAAGCGCATCAAATGCTTTATTGTAATACTGCGGCTTATAATTGAATCCCGGGATATCAAGTGATGCAGCAAAGCCATTGTCCAATACAGATCCAATCTGATCCATTCCACAAGTGACGGGGCGTGTTGCATCAAGCCTTTTTACCATGTCTTGAAGCATAGAAAGTTCGGCAACTCCATCGGGTCCCCATTGGCTTGGGACTTCGTTGCCTATTGACCACATTACCACCGAAGGATTGTTTCGGTAATGCTTAATCATATTAGTCATGTCCTTTGTGGCCCATTCTTTGAAGAAAGCACCATAACCATTAGGCGATTTCGGTCGGAAGCCCCAGTCATCAAAGGGTTCAACCATAAGCATAATGCCAAGTTCATCGCATAATTCTACAAGTTCGGGGGCTGGCATATTGTGCGAAGTTCTTATTGCATTCACACCCATATCTTTCATGAGTTCAACTTGATGCCGCAGTGCTGACTTGTTTACAGCAGCACCTAGTGGACCGAGGTCATGGTGATTGCAAACACCTTTGAATTTAGTCAGTTTCCCGTTGAGGAAGAAACCCTGTTGTGGGATATAGTCAAGTTTGCGAATACCGAAACGTGTGTCATAGCAATCGACAATCTTTCCGTTTTTCTTAATTTTTGTTCTCGCGATATACAGACGGGGAGTTTCAGGACTCCATAACTCGGGCTGTGCAATCAAGAAATTTTGAGAATGATTTTGACCATGCGCTATGTAAGGGGCATTATTGGTCGCTACAACCTCTCCATTAGGAGCAAGGATTTCAGTTGCGACATCAAGTTTTTCTCCTTTCCCGGTTCCGGCTATTTCTATATCCAGTTTTACCGAGGCTTTTTCCGACGAGACATAAGGGGTGGTAACATATGTACCCCAAGTAGGAATGTGTACTTTATCGGTGTTAACAACATGTACATTCCTGTATAAACCTGCTCCTGGATACCAGCGAGATGCTCGCTCAAAGTTCTCAAGTTCAACAATCATATGGTTTTTACCCGGAATAACTACATCAGTCACATCGGCAAAAAAGGAATTATATCCATAAGGCCAATAAGCAACCTCTCTTCCATTTACTTTTACACGGGCATTGCTCATAGCTCCGTCAAATAGGAGGGTAATGTTGCGAGATACGGTATCGGGTACTTCAAAAACTGTGCGATAGGTTCCCTGCCCTATGAAAGGCAAGCCTCCGGTGCGACCAGTTTTTTCGGTTTTTTCAGTCTCTCCATTCTGCTCAACAGCAACAGTTTGAAGGTCGTTAGCGCGGTCAAAAGGTCCGTAAATAGCCCAGTCATGAGGAACCCTTACCTTCTGCCATGAGGTTGTGGATTCCGGTCGACCCTTGGTAAACTCCCAACCCTCTTTTAGGGTGGTAACTCTCCTTTCAGCATGGAGATTTATAGTAATGGCTCCCGAAAGAGCCATTACTGTGAATAAAACGAGTCTTTTCATAGCCGGTTATTTAGTCTTGAACGCATCCAATGCTACGGTTGGAGCATCATTGTCGAAGCATCCGAGATTATAACCGTCATTATAGCCATTGGGGGCTTGAGGTTCCCAATAGAATATGCCCTCAACTTTTGCTCCCATCATCTTAGTAATTAATTGCTTGCAAAGCTCACCTTGATCGTAAGGCATACCTATTTCGCAAATCATTACCGGCTTGTTGTATTTCTGTTTCAAATGATTGATGTTTGAGATGCAATCATCGGCAACTTTCTGCCAACCACCTGTTTCACCCTGCTGTTCCGCCCAATAGGGATAGAGCGACATGCCAATAATATCATATTTTCCTCCATGTTTTTCAAGGAGATCAAACATTCGGTCATACGCCCATTGATTATTTCCGCCGTCAAGATGGACGATGACTTTTGATTCAGGAAATACAGACTTGACAGCATCATACCCAGCATTATTAAGTTGGGTGAGTTGCACCGGATTATCAACCGATCCGACAGGAAGCATCATGCCTGGAGTTGTTTCGTTGCCAATTTGAATCCATTCGGGTGTCACACCGACTTTTTTCAAAGCATTGAGGGTTTCTGTGACATGATTTCCAACTGCTTGAACAAGCTCATTGATCGATAGATTTTGCCAAGCATTGGGAATTTCCTGATGTCCTGGATCTGCCCAAGTATCAGAGAAATGGAAATCAATCATGGTTCGGAGACCGAGTTTTTCTGCTCGACGCGCTTTGAGAACCACATCATCTATGTTGTTCCAACCGTCTTTGGGGTTGACCCAGACACGAAGTCGTATTGAATTGACTCCACAGTAGTCCCGCAGTAGTTGCATACACTCCATTTCTTGACGGTCAGCACCAGGAGTGTAAAATTTTCGTCCTTCCGATTCCATCTGTGTAAGCCAGCTTACATCTGCACCTCGTGCGAAGCCGGTTTCTTTAACGGCCGCAGTTGCGTCCTGCTGTCGTGGGTTGGTGACAGGTCCGGCTTCTGAGCACGAGCCGCAAAGGATAGATGCGGCCAGTGCAAAAGCGGATATTATTGTTGTCATTTTCATTGAAATCAATTTATGAAGTTGTTTAAACTTATTTACGAATATTGCTATGAAGTTGAATTTTATTCTTTTACTAAGCTTTGCGGATCTTTTTGACTGCTTTTTCCCCTCTCATCGGAACCAACCGATAGGTTGCTTCCTCTTCGAGTGAAAAAATCAGTTCAAAAATCTCTCGCAAAGCTTAGTAAAAAATAAGTTTAAACAACTTCTATTTTAGAGAATAAGAGTATGTCTGCTTTCCTAAATCGACCTTTAGGATATAGGTTTCACCGACAGTCAGTGCATTGTCTCCATCAAAACCGGTTGTGGCATCAGAGTGACCAAGCACCAGATTGCCTTTGCTGCCACCGAAGAATAGACTCCAGTTGTTGTTAATTAGTACTTTTACACCCCACGGAGTTTCTTTCTTCTTTACAAATTCGGCGGTAAATACTTCCGGATTATCCTTTGACTGTACCATCGGATGTTCTGACCAGTCATCGTTGAGCCCAGTGAATGTGACTGACTCTACCTTGGTTAGCTGATATGTCAGTTCTTTCATTTTGAATTCCATGACATACAGTCCTTTTTCGGGAGCCGGGATATTACCATCAGATTCTGCCAGTATTAGTTTGCCACTAAGAGCCGTAGCTCCATTGGCGGCTTTATAAGCAGTACTCCAATCCGGTTGTGGATAAGCACGATAGCCCCATTCAGAATCTACCCAATGTGCACCTCCATAAGACAATGTGCCTTCATCATAGAGAGAGATGTAGTCATCAAAACCATTCCAGTTTACTACGCCCGAGAAATAAAGTCTCGGCTCTGCCTGAGATTCGGGTGCAGCTTCGCCGGCTCCTATCTTAAATGCCAAGGGATCAGATAAGTCAAGTACAAGGTTTGTCTGACCGGCAGGGAGGCTTACCGTAATGGCAGAACCAGTCTCACCGAACGATAGTTTTTCACTGTTGCCACCGAATGCGACATTCTGTGATTTAGCAGGTCCCATGTCAGTGGTCTCCTTGTTATAAAGACTACCTTTACCGCTTACGGTAATAGAGACGGTTGCTGCACTTGTCAGATTGACAGGCATTGTCCATTGGTTTGCCTTCATGTTGTATGTCATTTCTCCCTTAATATCGCCACCCACAGTCAGATTGTCGATATGGAGACCACTCCACCAACCCTCTTTGGTATTGAGCGTCGTGAAATAACAACCGGCAGGATTTGGGAACCAGAAGTTCCAATGATCGTCGGCAGATGAAGCATGGAAAGTCTTGCCTGTTTGTCCGAGGTTACCCCATACGACATTGTTGGCCTCACGGAACCACCAGTTTGTCCATCCGTTTACGCCCATGAAACCTTGATAAATGCCGTTTTCTTCAGGCGATGCAAGTTTCATCGTGGTTTCGTTCCAATCCTTGTCAAGAACAGTGCCCAAGATAAGATGTATTCTATAAGATTGCACCATTACTTTGAGAATGGAAGAATATGAAGGTTTAAGATTGGCGGCAAGTACGGATTTGATACGGATATATAAGGGAGCCTTTTTATCCGCTTCATATCCCATACGGCCTAATATGGAATTTAGTTCATCACAAAGGAACTGTTTGGAACGAACTCCTTTTTCGACACTTATATCGATGGTCGTGGCGAAAGATTCATCTTTCGAGAGTTGAATTGTCTCTTCGGAGGCATTTACCGGAGCTTGAAGGAGTGTATCGCTGAGGGCAAGTTTGCCATCTCCGCTCCAATATATTGTCAATGCAAGAGCTTGCGGATTGTCTGGAGTCAATACAATATCACCTGATGCGCCTCCCAATGAAATGTCGTCAAAGGGGAGAACGAACACCTGATCGAGGTCACTCTCACAAGAGATGAGACCGAGTGTCACGACTCCTGACATCAGAGCCGTTCTTATTATATTATTGAATTTCATAATTGGTTATCAGTACTTAGGGTTTGACAAATTCGGATTAGCGGTTAAATCTGTATCCGGAATGGGATATATGTTGAATTTATCATTGACAGCACGACCGTCTAACACACCGCCTTTCCATTGCCACAGATATGAGTCAGAAGTGAATTTGCCGAAGCGAACAAGGTCAGTGCGTCTTACTGACTCAAGATAAAGTTCACGACCACGCTCATCAAGCATAAAATCAAGATTAAAATCGGAATCTGATATTTTTCCGCTTTCATCATTCTTGTATGCACGCAGACGCACTGCATTGACAAGACCAAGAGCCTCACTTTTTGAAATGCCGGCACCACCTCTGAGGAACGCTTCTGCAGCCATCAGATAAATGTCGGCCAGACGAATCAAAGGATAATCCGTAGAGCATCCCGTAGCCGCGGAATTAGAAGCTGCAACACCGGCATCTGTAAGATTGGAAAACTTTTCGAAGAAGTATCCCTCCGACTGATTGTCGATAGGCCCGGAAAAGAACTGTTCTTGCCCATCGGTATAGAACATAGCGCGAGAGTCTTTCGTATTAGTGAGATCACCAAACTTTGCGGTGATTTCTCCGCGGGCTCGGAACATTCCCCAACCGTTGGTTAAGCCATATTTGGCAGGATCTTGAGTGCTTGAATTACCACAAGAACCACAAACGAGATAGGTACCTCCACCCCAGGTGACAGAAGTCGTCGCATCGCATACCATTGCAAACAGTATCTCATGTGTGCGTTTGTGGTTGTCGGCATTGAAAAGTTTTGCATAATCCTGTTCAAGATAGAATGCAGGATTAGAGATTACCTTATGGCAAGCTGTGATACATTCCGTGTAATATTTAGTATCGACATTGCCTCGATAAACGGCACTGTTAAGATACAGGCGGGCGAGGAGTGCCCATGCAGTCGGTTTGCATGCGCGTCCATATTCATTTGTATCAGGGAGCGCGGAGGAAGAGCCTTCTGCTACTAACTGTCTTAATTCGCTTTCAATGAAATCGAAAAGGCCGACACCATCATACGCTTCGGGAATAAAACCTGTGACGGGAGTGTTCTCATCTACCTTTGGGCCTTTTCTATACAAATCAAGCACCATCCAATAGCTGAAAGCTCTCATAAAACGAGCTTCAGAACGATAGGCTCTGATTTCGTCTTGCTCGGCAGCAGAGAATTTGGATATGGAACTATCTGAGCAATTTCTGAGAAATTCGTTGCAAAGGGTGATGTTGAAGAATAGCCAGTAATAGGAATCAGATACCCAAGCATCTTTTGAACTCCACTTTATGTAGGTCAAATCAATGAGGTTGTTTCCAGATAACCAAGTATTGGCAACTTCGTCGGTGGCAGCTTCCTGTAGATTGAAATAACCTCTGGAGAAATCCTGCCCGTTAATTGTGGTAAGGTCGCCATTATCGCCTCCCTGTCCTTGCCCGGCAAGGACATACGAGGCATAGATCTTGGCAAGCACACGTTTGTAGTTGGCAGCCTCGGCATAAACATCTTGCGATGTAGTTTCTGTGACCGGCATCTGGTCAAGGTCGTCCGTACAACTGCCTAACAACAGTACGAAGCCCACCATAAGTCCGTATATTATATTTGTTTTTTTCATTGCATTGAAGTTAGAAATTAAGTCCTATTGTTACTGAATATGTTCGGGGACGGGGATAAACCGCAGTGTCAACGCCATTTCCAGTTTCCGGATCTACTCCTTTATATTTAGTTATTGTAAATACGTTTTGTGCCATTGCTGATATATGGAGATTCATGCAGTTGTAAATCTTGCCGAAATCGTAAGAGAGCTGGAGATTGTCCATTTTCAGGAATGATGCATTTTCAAGATAATAGTCGCTCAGGAACTGACGACGGGTAAAACGTGTATCAAGGAAACTGCGATTTAGATTATTCAGCTGATAATCATTGTAGCTCATTGTTTCCCACGCTCCGGTGTTCATTGCCATACCATTGAAGATGTAGCCTCCGATATTGGCACGCAATGAGGTCGACAGCGACCACTTTTTGTATCGAAGTTGTGTAGAAAGACCAAGAATCCAGTCGGGAGCGGGGGAATGACAATGATAGCGGTCATTGTAAGTAATCTCTCCGTCTCCATCAAGGTCGGCATATAGACCTTCGATTGGTCTGCCGGTCTCCTGGTCATAGAGTTGTTTGTACAGATAGAATGAATACGGGGCATAATTGGTAGAGAATACCTGCATTTGGTAGGCATCAATCCATGGACCTACTTCCGTATCGGGGCTTGGAGCACCGGGGGTAAGTGTAAGATTCTTGATGCGCACACGTTGCCAGGCGGCATTTGTTGTCACATCCCACGACCAATCTTTGTTGTTGATCAGATGTGTAGTCAGGGCAAGTTCAAGACCCTTTGAGTCAACATTGCCTACATTTTCAAGCATGAGTTTGTCGAAGTTTGTGCCGGCAGGGACAGGAACTGTGGCAAGTAGATTTTCCGTCTTACGAGTATAGAAATCGGCCGAGAATGTAAAACGGTTTTCCAAAAGAGCCAAGTCTATACCATAGTTCCATGATTTGGTTGTTTCCCATTTCAAATCAGGATTATATGCCTCAGGACGATAGGTATAAACAGGATTTCCGCCGAACAAGTATTGTGCGCCATCAAGGCCAGGAGTATATACAGGTATATAACCATAATTTGTGATACCATCCTGTTGGCCAGTGATACCATATGATGCTCTGAGTTTAAAATCATTCACCCAACCACGCATTGGTTCAAAGAAGTCTTCTTGAGATATGCGCCATGCAAGAGCCACTGAGGGGAATGTACCCCAGCGGTTATCTTTCGCGAAGCGTGAAGAACCGTCACGACGCATGGTAGCAGTCAAGAGGTAACGATTCATGAGAGTATAGTTAAGACGTCCGTAATATGAAATCAGTGAATGGCGCTGATCGGTAGCTGCAGAAGTTGCTTGTTGCACGCCTTCGGCATTTAGTACGGCATAAAACGGAGTAGTATATTTCCAATATTGGTAGTCGTAACCGAATGTTGCGTCAATATTTGAGTCAATAGCCTCGAAATCACGATTATAATTGGCATATACCGTCAAAAGCTTGTTGTAATTCTTTTGTGGACCATACTTGTAGTCGCGACCGCCTGTTGTATAATAGGAGATAGCCTCTTTCGGTACATATATTTTACCTTCACCTTTCGACCAGTCGTAGCCGCCGGTGGCATGCAGTCTGAGACCCTTAACCCAACGGATATTCCAATCGACATCGATATTACCAATGATGCGATATACATCTGATGTAGATTTATATTGATTCAACCGCCCTAAAGCATTGGCAAGCGCACCGGTCACGGGGATGCCGTTAGCATCTACAGCTTCGTTGTAGCCACCGAAAGCATCGTTTCCTGAATAGACCGGCATCGTCGGATTTAATGTTGCACCACCCCAAATAGCTCCGGTGTCCGCAAAACGATTCTTGGAATAGGTGCTCTTGAGACTTAATTGGAATCTAAGTTCATCGTTGAAGAAAGAGGGTGTAAGGTTTAGATTGCCAGTGAAGCGTTTGGCATTATCAGTCTTAAGAATACCATCTTGACAATACGCTCCGGCAGAAACTCTAAACGGAAGCCATGATGCAGCGCGCCCAGAGACGCTGAGATTGTTGTCAGTACCGTAGGCAGTTTGGTAGATCAAGTCATTCCAATCAGTGCGGCTCTCTCCAATCAAGCTCTTTTGACGGTCACTTCCAAGTTCATTCACTATTCCGATAAACTCATCGGTAGTAAGCATATCCGATGTTTTGGTTTTGGTTGACACGGAGTTTGTGGTCTGGAATGATACTTTTACACCATCCCCTTTCCCTTTCTTTGTTGTGATAATGATGACTCCGTTTGATGCTCGAGAGCCATAAATAGCTGTCGAAGACGCATCCTTGAGAATTGTCATGCTCTCTATGTCATTGGGGTTTATGAGGCTAAGGAAGTTTCCGCTTCCACTTACAGAACCGCCAACTTCCATAGGTACGCCATCAAGAACAATAAGCGGATCGTTTGATGCGTTCAGCGAAGCACCACCGCGCACACGTATTGTAGAACCTGATGTAGGTGAGCCACCGCCGTTTACAATCTGCACACCGGCAATTTTACCATTGACCAACTCCTCGGGCGATGAAATCATACCTTTGTTGAAATCTTTCTCGGTCACGGAGGAAACCGAACCGGTCAAGTCATCCTTTTTACGGACACCATAACCGATTACTACGACTTCATTAAGAGCTTCATTGGTGGGTTGAAGATTCGCATCCATTACATTTGAGGTAATGTCAACGGTAAGGGCTTTGTAGCCGACATAAGAGAATGTCAGCTTTTTTGCCGATGAAGGAACTTTCAAGATGTAATGACCATTCAAGTCGGTTGCTGCACCTATCGGTTCGCCTATAACTTTTACCGATGCGCCAATCAGTGGCTCGCCGGTCTCGTCCTTGACAGTACCCGTTACTGTCCGGTGATTCTGGGCGTAAGCCGAAACGGGTATCAGGAGAATCATGAGAATCAATCCCAGTAACCAGCTCCTGGATTCGGCATAGCCAATAGCTTTGTCCATTAGAAAATGTTTATTGTTGGTTTTAATTAGAAATTTCATGTGGTAAAATGGTATTAGTCTTTTATAAAACCTAAAAACAATCTTTCTTACCCTAATCATTGTACCTTTGCTGAAGCAAAAGTAATATCTTGTTGTTATACAAGGGTTCAAAAATCGGACAAATGCTGTAACAAAATAGACAAAGCCATATAAGTCTCACTTTTATGGCCAATTTGTCTTACTTGAGACTGATATTCTCGTCTTCACTTTGATACTGACTCGGTTTTACACCATATTGTCCCTGGAAACATTTTGCAAAATATGATGGCGTCTTGAACCCGACCATATAACTGATTTCAGCAACTGTGAAACGGTGTTGACTCAAAAGCATTGCAGCTTTCTGGAGTCTGACTCTTCTGATGTAGTCGAGCGGACCTATGCCCATATATTTTTTAATGAGACGATAGAGCTGTTTATTGGGGATGCCACTCTTTTCGCATAGTAAATTTACATTCAAATCAGGATCGGAGATATTATCCTCGATGACTTTCGCAACCTTTGCCAAGGTCCTTTCATTGACAGATTCGGCTTCAATGGGTTTAGCTTCAGCCTCGGCAATTGTCTGAATCCTTACTTTCTCTTTTATTTCATTGCGTCCTTTTAGTAGATGGTTTATGCGTCCCAGTAGAACTGACGGTTCGAAAGGTTTTGTCATAAAAACATCTATGCCAAGTTTGATACTCTCATTCTCAGTCTTATTGTCTGATTTTGCGGTCAACATAATGATTGGAATAGATGAAAGACGAGGATGTTGTTTTATACGTTTCACCATCTCGAGTCCGCTCATGATTGGCATCATTTCATCGACAATTATGAGGTCAGGAATTACAGAAGCTGCAATAGCGAGACCTGATCGGCCGTTTTCTGCTGTAAAATAAGTATAATTGTCTCTTAGTATCTCGGATATAAAACATGATATCTGTGAATTATCTTCCACGATAAGGATTTTAGCATTATCCGAATCATCATCCATGTCTTTATTATTTGAGAGAGGCTTGGTCTTTTCAGATAAGGGGAGTGTCACTACAAATGATGTTCCCTGTCCCTCCTTGCTGTACAAGGCAATATTACCCTTCATCAATTCAAGGTATTTCTTAATTAGATAGAGCCCCAATCCCGTTCCTTCACGTAGCTTAGACGTGGAGGGGGCGCGAAACATTCTTTGAAAAACGAGTGGCTGATCTATTTCGGCAATTCCCTTGCCATCGTCAGACACAACAATCTCTACTTTCTCGCCGCTGAAACTGATTCCCAATGATATTGTTGAGCCGTCGTCAGAATACTTGCACGCATTAGACATAAGATTAGTAACCACAGACTCAAATTTTACAGCATCCGCTTCAATGAGCAACTGTGCGCATTCTGAATGAAAAATGAATTTTTTTCTGGGTATTATTCTCTTTAAAAACATCAAAAACACCTTTGCAGAACTCTACGACATCGAAAGTAGATAGGATAAGCAGATTTTCATCATTATCTTCGATGTGTTGCAGTTCCAATGTGCGATGAATCATGTTGTTGAGGCGTACAGCATTATCGTATACAGTTTCAAGACTACGTTTGCTTTCAGGATCTTTTGTTTTTTCCTTCATCAAACTTATTGGACCTAAAATCATTGATAAAGGAGTTTTGAGATCATGAGATATTGTTGATAGAAAGGTTAATTTTTTCTCAACATTCTCCAAAGCATTCTGTCGTTCTTGTTCCTGCAATTTTCTGATGCTACGTTGTTTATAGTACCAGATTATGCCAATGATGGTTCCAAGTCCCAAAATAACATATAGGCATATAGCCCACCATGACAAAGCTAACGGTGGGTTGACTTTAAGTGATATAGGCATAGGTTCTATCGGCGAACCGACAGTTTTTACAAGAATCATGTAATCTCCCATCTTTAGGTCAGAAAGAGAGATAGTGTTGGACCCTTCCGGCATTACAATCCATCCACCCACTGTATCAGTCTTTGACTCCGCAAGCTTATACATAAAACGTTGCGGTGATTCCGGAGAATAATCCAATGTGCTTATTATTATGGTAATATTTCCTCCATAAGGAATCGAAATGCCTTTGTTGTCACTTTCTAAATCGGATAAATCAAGGAGTCCTTTCCCTTTGTCATTAAGAACAAGTTTTATTGCCTTGTAATCAGCAATATTACCAAGATTGCGATAATCGACTTCCAGAATTTCATCAGTCCCGCCGAGCAAAACTTTTCCAGAGGCCATATCTTCATATACTGCTGTATATGATTTTTGAGGAATTGGCAATAGAGTGGCTTGAAGGGTTTCGCCGTTTATACTCCATACATTACTTTGCGTCGAAACCCATATTCCGTTTCCGACTTTGCCAATTGCCAGAATTGTTTCGTCGCTGTTCGTATATGGAAATTTGACTTTTTTATAATTGCCATTACTGTCGAAAACTATCGCACCACCTTTAAAAGCACACCATATTTTACCCTTCCCATCGCGACATAAGTGAGTAGGATAACCGCCTGTTAATTTGAAGATATCATATCTCTCCAACTTATTTATAGAAGGATAATATTTGGTTAATACGTTGTCCCTGAACAATAATATCCACAAATTGCCATCTTTGTCGGAAATAATATTATTAACAAGATCATTCGTAATACTCAATCTATTGCCATTTGAAGATTTGCTATCGCTATTCAAAGAGTAATCAGCCACAATAGTTCCTCCATTGGCATTGAATTTTGACTTTTGAACCCTATGCATACCACTCAAGAAGCTGCCAATCCAATAATTGTCCTTATCTTCTTCAAATGAATATACCCAATTGGAACTATGTTCACCGTTTTTATCAACGATATGAAACACATCAAATCCATCTGACTGGAGAAAACGGAGCATGCTGGGACAGCATGATAGGCTGAA
>QLIP01009113.1_pt1 | contig 13815 bp, 14 predicted proteins | sample 1769771 | NCBI WGS metagenome assembly QLIP01 (sample SAMN09428762, study PRJNA476227) | Gut metagenome, whole genome shotgun sequencing project. | isolation source: cecum | host: Rhizomys sinensis | place: China: Jinsha town of Minqing, Fujian Province | collected 2013-09-23
TAGCATATTTAGCATAAGAAGGGAGCCGTAGTATCAATATGATCAAGCAATATGCATGGGTATTTCTTATTTCAATGGTGCCGCTCATAGAGCTTAGGGGAGCGATCCCGGTTTCACAGGCTATGGGGCTGCCGCTATTGGAGGCATACATCGTTTCGATCATCGGCAATATGCTGCCGGTGCCGGTCATTTATTTATTTGCGAGGAAAGTGCTCGAATGGGGTGCAGACAAACCAGTGATTGGGAAATTTTTTACATGGTGCCTGGAAAAAGGAAAAAAAGGCGGGCAGAAATTACAGGAAAAGGCCGGAAGAGGACTGTTTATCGCCCTGCTTTTGTTTGTTGGCATTCCGCTGCCTGGCACGGGCGCGTGGACAGGGACGTTAGCCGCGAGCATACTGGATATGGATTTTAAATCGAGTACGCTTGCCGTCATGGGCGGCGTGCTGCTTGCCGGTGTGATTATGGGGCTGCTTAGCGCGGGCGTTTTTGGTGCGCTTGGCGCGGTTTTGGCAGGATAAGGAGCATATTGCCACGGCAGTTAAATCCCGAAAATAGTACAGGGAAATGGAGAAATACGTGCGATGGAAGCCTATACAGGATTTGCCAAAGTATACGATATGTTTATGGAAGAAACGCCCTATGAAACGTGGGCGCAGCAGATCGTTACGTGGATTGGGCGCTATGGCGTTTCTAAGCCATGCCGTGGGCAAGAGGCAAAAAACAGGCCGGTGCCGGAAACGGATGAGGCGCAAAAGCTCGCTAGTGAAAGGGATCTTGTTGTTGACTTAGGGTGCGGGACGGGGACGCTGACTGCACTTTTAGCACAGGCGGGCTATGATATGATAGGGGTTGACAATTCCGGGCAGATGCTCCAGATTGCCGCACAAAAAGAAGAAAAACGGACGCAGGATGCCCCGGGCGGCATTTTGTATTTACAGCAGGATATGCAGGAACTAGAGCTCTATGGCACGGCCGGTACAATTGTGAGCATGTGCGATAGCATCAATTACCTGCTTTTGGAAGAAGAAGTGCTGCAGACTTTCCAGCGCGTCAACAATTATCTGTATCCGGGCGGCCTCTTTATTTTTGATTTTAACACAGTCTATAAATATAAGGAAATCATTGCAGATGCGACGATTGCGGAAAACAGGGAAACATGCAGTTTTATATGGGAAAATTATTATCACGAAGCAGAAGAGATCAACGAGTATGACCTTACGTTTTTTGTAAAAGAAGAGGGGGAGCATTACCGTAAATTTACGGAAACGCACTACCAAAGGGGGTATACCGCCGCGCAGATGGAATCGCTTTTAGCACAGGCGGGGCTTGCCTGCATCCAAGTACTCGATGCGGATACCTACGGCCCGGTTTCGCCGGAAAGCGGGCGTATTTGCATCATTGCAAAGGAATGCCAGAAAGGGGCAAAAAGCACATGAGCGACCATATCATAAGGGCGGCTGCGGCAGACGCACAGATCCTCGCATTTGCCGCAACGACAAAGGATACCGTAGAAACGGCAAGGCAGCTGCACAATACAAGCCCGGTCGTAACGGCGGCGCTTGGCAGGCTGCTAACGGCTGGTGCCCTCATGGGCAGCATGCTAAAAGGCGAGAAAGACTTGCTGACATTGCAAGTGCGCGGCAGCGGCCCGATGCAGGGCATGACTGTGACAGCGGACGCGCATGCCAACGTCAAAGGCTATGCCAACGTGCCGCAAGTGCTTCTGCCAGCCAATGCGAAAGGAAAGCTGGACGTTGCCGGTGCAATTGGCAGCGGCTTTTTGCGCGTCGTAAAAGATCTTGGGCTAAAGGAGCCTTATACCGGGCAGACTGCATTGGTAACGGGCGAAATTGCAGAAGATTTGACGTATTATTTTGCCGTTTCAGAGCAGACGCCATCTTGCGTCGGCCTTGGCGTTTTAATGGAAAAAGACAATACGGTCAAACAGGCAGGCGGGTTTTTGATACAGTTGCTGCCATACGCCGGGGAAGATGTCATTGCCAGGCTAGAGGAAAACCTCTCTTTGGTCACTTCGGTAACGGCGCTTTTGGATGCGGGATGCGGCCCAAAAGAGCTGCTAGGCATTCTTTTGGGCAATCTTGGCGTTAAGGTCATAGATACAGTGCCGACGCGCTTTTTTTGCGGCTGTACGAGAGAGCGCGTGGCAAGGGCGGTCATTGGCATTGGAAAAAAAGATCTGCAGGAATTGATAGACGAAGGAAAGCCTGTCGAGGCCAACTGTCATTTTTGCAATCGGACATACCAGTTTGGGACAGGCGAACTGATGGAAATTTACAGACAGGCGGGAAGGTAAGCAATGAAACATGGATTTATCAAAGTGGCGGCGCTCACGCCAAAGATTAAAGTGGCAGACCCGGCGTATAATGCAAAAATGATCTGCCAGGGCATTGCATGGGCGGAAGAAAACGGGGCAAAGATTATTGTGTTTCCAGAGCTTTGCATTACGGGCTATACGTGCCAGGATTTGTTTTTGCAGGAATTGCTGCTAGAAAAGGCAAAAGAATGCTTAGCGGCCATTGCAGCGTTTACGAAAGGAAAAGACGCGCTTGTTTTTGCCGGACTTCCGATAGAGCGCAAAAACCGCCTCTATAATGTGGCGGCGGCAGTAAAGGACGGAAAAATTTTGGCGTTCATTCCAAAGGCGCATATCCCAAGCTATGGGGAATTTTATGAAAAACGCTATTTCACGCCGGGAAACAGGGCAGCGGAGCCTTTTTCTTTTGGCGGCGGGGAAATACCGTTTGGGACGGATATTTTATTTTCCATCGATGCCATAGAAGGGCTGACAGTGGCCTGTGAGATTTGTGAGGATCTTTGGGCGGCAGAACCGCCCGCTGTTTCCCATGCGTTAGCAGGGGCGAGCGTGATTGTCAACCTGTCCGCCTCGGATGAAACAGTCGGCAAAGACGAGTACCGCCAGATGCTTGTGCAGTCTGCGAGCGCACGGATGCTGGCGGGCTATGTTTATTGCAGCGCGGGCGAAGGGGAATCGACGCAGGATCTTGTCTTTGGCGGGCATAACATCATTGCGGAAAACGGGATCATGCTTGCACAGGCGAAACGTTTTGCCAATGAGGGCATTTATGCAGATTTGGATATTTACAGGCTGCGGCATGAAAGAAGGCGCATCAGCACGTTTGTGCCGCAAGATGAGAGGGGGCATCTTGTCATCCCGCTCCATATGGAAAAAGAAGATACGCCGCTTTCGCGCACGTTTGGCACGATGCCGTTTGTCCCCACGGACGCAGCGGTGCGCGGGAAACGTTGTGAGGAGATTTTGTCCATACAGTCGTATGGCTTAAAAAAGCGGCTAGGGCATACCGGTACAAAAACGGCAGCAGTCGGCATATCCGGCGGGCTTGATTCTGCACTGGCGCTGCTTGTGGCGGTAAAGGCATTTGACCTTGCAGGGCTTGACAGAAAAGACATTTATGCGGTCACGATGCCCTGCTTTGGCACGACAGGCCGGACGTATGGCAATGCGTGCCAGCTTGCGTCAGCCCTTGGGACAACGCTTTGGGAAGTGGATATCAAAGAAGCTGTGGCAGTCCATTTCCGGGATATCGGGCAAAGCCTGCAAGAGCATAGCGTAACGTATGAAAACGGGCAGGCGAGGGAGCGGACGCAGGTGCTTATGGATATTGCCAACCAAAAAAACGGCATCGTGATCGGCACTGGCGATATGTCGGAGCTGGCGCTTGGCTGGGCGACGTATAACGGGGATCATATGTCCATGTATGGCGTCAATGCCGGGGTGCCAAAGACGCTTGTGCGCCATCTTGTACGCTATTATGCGGATACTTGTGGAAATCAAAAGCTAAAACAGGCACTGCTTGACGTGCTTGATACGCCGGTCAGCCCGGAACTGCTTCCCCCGGTGGATGACCAGATAGCGCAAAAGACGGAAGACTTGGTAGGACCGTATGAACTGCATGACTTCTTTCTTTATTATATGCTGCGCTGCGGCTTTTCGCCCGCTAAAGTATACCGGATTGCAAAAAAGGCGTTTTGCGGCTTGTATGAGGATGCCGTAATCTTACAGTGGCTGAAAGTTTTTTATAAGAGATTTTTTTCGCAGCAGTTTAAACGCTCCTGTCTGCCGGATGGGCCAAAAGTCGGCAGCGTTGCCCTTTCCCCAAGGGGCGACTTGCGCATGCCTTCCGATGCCTGTGCGCTGGCCTGGCTGGCGGAACTAGAACAGTTATGACAAAAAGCAACGGCGTGCAAACCAGAAATCTGGCATGGGCGCCGTTTTTGTTTATGCACAGGCCCGTGCAGTGGAATTATGCCGCTGAAGCGGCGCACGGGCCGCGCAGCGAGTAGGGAGATAAATCTTCCCTACTCGATTTTTTGTAAATTTACTCCGCTTCTGAAACAGCAGCGGCTTTTTCCAGGGAGGAAGAAATTGCTTCTAACAGCACCATCGAGGTATATTTGTTATCATCGGAATAGGTGATGTTTTCTAAAGACTGGTTGGCGCATATCTGCTTTGTCAAATCCTCAAAAGAAGGTTCGATAAGAGGATACATCGTCGTAATGGCTTCGTCCAGGTTGACAAGCCGGATAGAATTGATCGTATTTTCATCGACAACGACCTCGATATCCACAGCCATATTATTCAGCACAAGAGAGGATGTATATACGCCGGGTATGTAGGTGCTTGCGGGCGCGGCGCTTTCTTCTTTGTTCTTATCCGGCAGGAACATGATCACCACCAGTACGACGAATAAGATTCCCAACGCTGCAAAAATGGCGGTATAGATCAATTCTTTTAAATGCAGGACTACGATTTTTGTTTTAGCGCTCATGTGCATATCCCCATTTCCTAGTTATTTGTATATTGTATTAGGCAGGCCGGGAAAGTATGCATACTTCTAACTTTTCTGCTTGACAAACCGGCATGGGCGTTGCTATGATAAGTAAGAAAAAAATAAGAAAGATTTTCACCTAAGGACAAAGGCGTTCTTGCCAGTCAGGCAGCTTGGAGAAGTGTGCCCGCACGGATAAGGAGGCTGTTTTTTTTGCACACGGACACGTAAGGAAAGTTTAGAAGGGGTGGATGATGATGGGAAAGTACACGAAAGAAGATATTGTAAAGCTAGTCAAAGAGGAAGACGTTGAATTTATCCGTCTGCAGTTTACGGATCTGTTCGGCACATTAAAAAATGTGGCGGTTACGGCAAGCCAGCTGGAAAAAGCGCTCAGCCATAATTTTGCGTTTGATGCCTCTGCCATCGACGGATTTGTGCATATGGAAGAGTCGCAGCTTTGCCTTTACCCCGATCTGGACACATTTGTCATCTTTCCATGGCGGCCGCAGCAGGGCAAAGTGGCAAGGATGCTCTGTGATGTGTACCGCTTAGACGGCAAGCCGTTTGCGGGCGATCCGCGCTATATTTTAAAGAGGGCCCTAAAGGAGGCAGCCCAGGCGGGCTATACGTTTGAAGTAGGGCCAGAATGCGAGTTTTTCTTATTCCATACGGACGAAAACGCGCTTCCTACGACGATCACGCATGAACAGGCGGGCTATTTTGACGTAGGCCCGGTCGATTTTGGGGAAAATGCAAGGCGGGATATGGTGCTGACGTTAGAGGATATGGGATTTGAGATTGAATCTTCCCACCATGAGGCGGCGCCCGCCCAGCACGAGATAGACTTCCGCTATGACGAAGCGTTAAAGACAGCGGATAATATTATGACATTTAAACTGGCCGTGAAAACAATCGCAAAACGCCACGGGCTCCACGCTACGTTTATGCCAAAGCCAAAGCAAGGCGTAAACGGCTCCGGCATGCACCTGCACATGTCTTTGTTAAAAGATGGAAAAAATGTGTTTGGGGACGCTGCCGGCCGTCATGGGCTTAGCCAGGAAGCCTATTATTTTATCGGCGGACTGATGCGGCATATGCAGGCAATGACGGCACTGACCAATCCGCTTGTCAATTCTTATAAAAGGCTTGTGCCGGGCTACGAAGCACCGGTTTACATAACATGGAGCGCGGCCGGACGCAACCCGCTCATTGGCATTCCGGCGGCAAAAGACGGGGGCGCTAGGATCAAACTGCGCAATCCCGATCCGTCGGCCAATCCATACCTTGCGTTTGCAGCCTGCCTGCGGGCTGGGCTTGACGGCATTACGGGCAGGATAGAGCCGCCGGAAAGCGTGGATGGCAATGTTTTTAAGATGAGCGAAGAAGAAAGAAGCCACAGACAGATCGCGCCGCTTCCGTCTACGCTGTTACAGGCATTGGAAAAGATGGAGCAGGATGCGTTTATGCAGGAAGTCTTAGGCGCGGATGTATGCCATTTGTATGCACAGGCAAGGAAAAAAGAGTGGCAGGCGTATGCCGGGCAGGTGACGCCATGGGAAATAGGGCAATACTTGTATAAATTTTAATGTACACCGTTTAAAATCGTAAGGAGGTGTGCATATGACAAATATGATAGTGGTTTTTAGAAATCCGGAGGAAGCACGCAGCATCAAAAACCTGCTCGTCCGGGCCGGCCATACTCATACATATCTTTGCACGACCGGGGCGCAGGCGATCAGCCAGGCAGAGGATCTCCATGACGGTATTATTTTGTGCGGTTACCAGTTAAAAGACATGATGTACCGGGAATTGCATGAGTGCATGCCGCGTGGGTTTGAGATGATCCTGCTGATCCAGGCAGCCTTCGTAGAGGAATGCATGGGCAATGATATCGTCTGCCTGACGATGCCGTTAAAAGTCTACGACCTGCTAAATACGGTAGGGATGGTTGAACAAAATATTGTAAGGAAACGCAAATGCCGGCGGGAGCAGCCGCGTGAGAGGAGCAAAAAGGAGGCAGGGCTTATACTGGAAGCGAAACTTCTGCTTATGGAGCGGAATCATATGACAGAAGAGGAAGCGCACAGGTATATCCAAAAATGCAGTATGGACAGCAGTACAAATATGGTGGAAACGGCGCAGATGATACTGGCTGTTATGCAATAAAAGGCATAGAAAGGATAGGGACAATGAAATTTACGAAGATGCATGGCTGTGGCAATGATTATATTTACATCAACGGGTTTTGTGAAACGGTCAAAGACAAAGCGGCTGCGGCAAGGATATTAAGCGACAGGCACTTTGGCATTGGCGGTGACGGCGTAATCTTTATCAATCCGTCGGATGTGGCGGATTTTGAGATGGAGATGTACAATGCGGACGGGAGCCGCTCGGAAATGTGCGGCAACGGCATCCGCTGCGTGGCAAAATATGTCTACGACAAAGGCATGACGCAAAAGACTTCCTTGCGCATTGCAAGCGGCGGGAGCGTCAAAGAGATTACACTGTCTTGCAAAGACGGGAAGGCCGATAAAATCCGGGTCAATATGGGGGCACCGCAGTTAGCGGCGGCTAACGTGCCGGTCGTTTGTGCGCGTGAAACGGCAATCGATGAAGAAATTGAGGCGGGCGGCGCACTTTACCGTATGACATGCGTTTCTATGGGCAATCCGCATGCCGTTGTTTTTTTGGATGAAGTAGACGGGCTGGACATAGAAAAGATTGGCCCCGCATTTGAGCATCATGTGCGTTTCCCAAACAGGACAAATACTGAATTTGTCAAGGTGATCGACAGGAATACCGTGCAGATGCGCGTGTGGGAGCGGGGCACGGGAGAAACGCTCGCCTGCGGCACGGGCTGCTGTGCCGTGGCGGCAGCCGGTGTCTTATGCGGCCTGACAGACGATCAGGTGACAGTCAGGCTGCCCGGCGGTGAACTCTACATAGAATGGGACAGGAAACAAAATGCCATCTTTATGACAGGACCGGCTAATACTGTCTTTGAAGGCGAAATAGACATGGAAGATAACAGGGGAGGCTGTGATGTTTCAGATCAATGAGAATTATTTAAAATTGCAGGGAAGTTATTTGTTTTCCACGATCGCAAAAAAAGTAAGCGCGTATGCGGCGGCAAATCCTGATAGAAAAGTGATCCGACTTGGGATTGGGGATGTGACGCAGCCATTAGCCCCGGCCATCATAGAAGCACTGCATAAAGCAGTGGATGAAATGGCGGACGCGGCTACGTTCCGTGGGTATGCGCCAGATCTTGGCTACGCGTTTTTAAGGGATGCCATTGCAAACGAAGATTATAAGGCATGGGGCTGCGATATAAGCGCGGACGAGATTTTCATATCAGATGGCGCAAAGTGCGACTCTGGCAATATTCAGGAAATTTTTGGCACGGATAATAAGATTGCGGTATGCGACCCGGTTTATCCAGTCTATGTGGATACAAACGTCATGGCGGGCAGGACGGGCATTTACGATAGCGCGTCGCAGATGTGGAGCGATGTCATTTATATGCCGTGCACAGCAGAAAACGGTTTCGTGCCGGATTTTCCAAAGAAAACGCCGGACATAATTTATCTATGTTTTCCAAACAACCCGACAGGCAGTGCCATTACAAAAGAGCAGCTGCAGTGCTGGGTGGACTATGCCAACAAAAACGGGGCAGTCATCATTTATGATGCGGCATACGAGGCATACATTTCACAGGAAGGGATACCGCATTCCATCTATGTGTGCGAAGGCGCAAAAACCTGTGCCATCGAGCTTCGTTCGTTTTCCAAAAATGCGGGATTTACAGGCGTGCGCCTTGGCTTTACCGTCGTTCCAAAAGAGCTTTGCGCTAACGGCGTGCCGCTGCATTCTCTTTGGGCAAGGCGCCACGGCACAAAATACAACGGGGCGCCCTATATCGTGCAGCGGGCCGGTGAGGCGGTATACAGCCAGGCGGGGCGGGCGCAGTTAAAAGAACAGATCGCGTATTATAGGAAAAACGCGGCCTGCATCTTAGAAGGACTGCGGGCAGCAGGCTATGAAGCATCCGGGGGCATCAATGCGCCGTACATTTGGATGAAAGCGCCGGATGGCATGACAAGCTGGGAATTTTTTGATTATCTGCTAGAGAGGGCAAATGTAGTCGGAACACCAGGCTCCGGTTTTGGGCCAAGCGGTGAAACGTATTTTAGGCTGACGGCTTTTGGAAGTTTTGAAAATACGGTAGAGGCACTAGACCGGATCAAAGCGTTATAAACTTTAGCAAGGGGCGAAGGCGATGGAATTTTTAAAAGGAGTCAGTAAAAAAGAAACGGCAGAGATTTTTGAGCTGCTGACAGAATATAAAATAGGGAGCACCGTAAAAGTAAACGGTGCCGTGCACGCTCTGCGCGATATGGGAAGCGTCGTTTTTGTCGTGCTGCGTAAGCGGGAAGGGCTGCTGCAGTGTATTTATGAAAAAGAAAAAGCGGGGTTTGCGCTCAAAAACGTCAGGGAAGGCGCAGCCATAGAGGCAGAAGGCGTGCTGGAAAACAGCAAAAAAGCACCCGGCGGCATAGAGATTGCCTTGCGTGCGCTGACGGTTTTGTCAGAGCCGGTAGAGCCGCCCCCAATTCCTATCGGAAAACAGAAGATGAACATTTCTTTGGAAACTAATTTAAACCTCCGGCCTATCTCTTTAAGAAACTTGAAAGAGCGTGCAAAATTCAAGCTGCAGGAAGGGATTGTGCGGGGATTCCGTGAATTTCTCCATGGGCAGGGTTTTACTGAGATCCATACGCCAAAAATTGGCGAGAAAGGCGCGGAGGGGGGCGCGAATATTTTCAAGCTGGATTATTTCCACCAGCCTGCAGTGTTAGCGCAAAGCCCGCAGTTTTACAAACAGATGATGGTAGGCGTATTTGACAGGGTATTTGAAACGGCACCGGTATTCCGTGCGGAAAAGCACAATACAAAGCGGCATTTGAACGAGTACACTTCCCTGGATCTGGAAATGGGTTATATTGACAGTTTTATGGACATTATGGCGATGGAAACGGGTGTGCTGCAGCATAGCATGGCATTGCTTGCAAGGGATTACAAGGCAGAACTGGAACTGTTAGGGGTGACGCTTCCGAAAGTGGACGCAATACCGTATGTGCGCTTTGATGAGGCAAAGCGGCTCGTTTCTGAAAAATACGGCCGCCCGATAAAAAACCCGTATGATTTAGAGCCGGAAGAAGAGGTGCTGATCGGCCGGTATATGAAAGAGGAATATGGCGCTGATTTTGTTTTTGTGACGCATTATCCGTCCAAAAAGCGGCCGTTTTATGCGATGGACGATCCCACAGACCCGGTTTTTACCTTAAGTTTCGACTGTCTGTTTGACGGCATGGAGATCACAACAGGCGGGCAGCGCATCCATGACTACGCCATGCTGCTGCAAAAGATTGCGGCACGCGGCATGAGCGAGGAAGGGATGGAGCATTACCTGATGGCGTTTAAGCACGGCATGCCCCCGCACGGCGGGCTTGGCATCGGCTTAGAGAGGCTGACGATGCGCCTTGTGGGCGAGGATAACGTGCGGGAAACGACGCTGTTTCCCCGGGATTTATCGCGCCTTGCGCCATAAAGAGAAAGGAATGGATTCGGATGGCAAACAAGATTACAGAGGAAATGATAGAGCATGTCGCTATTTTGGCAAAACTGGAACTTTCCGCAGACGAAAAGGAACAGGCAAGAGAAGACATGGGCAATATGCTGGCCTATATTGATAAACTTGGCGAGCTGGACACGGACGGTGTGGAGCCGATGAGCCATGTATTTACACTGCATAATGTATTCAGGGAAGACGTTGTAAGCAATACGGATGAACGGGAGCTTATGATGGCTAACGCGCCGCGCATTAAAGACGGCATGTTTCAAGTGCCGCGCACGGTAGAAGGGGAGGGCGTATGAGCATAACAAAGCTGACGGCCGTAGAACTTGCGGCAAAGATAAAAGCACATGAAGTTAGCGCCAAGGAGGCAGTGGAAGAGGTTTTTGCAAGGATCGGGCAGACAGAGGAAACGCTGCACTGCTATGTGACGTTAGATAAGGAGGCGGCGCTTGGCCAGGCAAAGGAAATACAAAAAAAGATAGATGCGGGGGAATTGACAGGGCCGCTTGCGGGCGTGCCAGCAGCCATCAAAGACAATATTTGCACGAAAGGGATGTTAACGACGTGCAGTTCGTACATGCTGCACAATTTTATCCCGCCTTTTGATGCACAGGCGGTAAGCAATCTGCAGGAAGCGGGCGTTGTCCTGTTAGGAAAAACGAATATGGATGAATTTGCCATGGGAAGCACGACGGAAACGTCTGCCTATGGCGTGACAAAAAACCCATGGAATACAGCGCATGTCCCGGGCGGGTCTTCCGGGGGCTCGGCGGCGGCAACGGCAGCGGGCGAATGTATGTTTGCCCTTGGATCGGATACGGGCGGCTCTATCCGCCAGCCAGCTTCCCACTGCGGCGTTGTCGGCATGAAGCCGACGTATGGAACAGTTTCCCGCTATGGGCTGATCGCCTATGGCTCTTCGCTAGACCAGATCGGGCCGTTGGCAAAAGACGTGGCGGACTGCGCGGTCATATTAGAAACGATTGCTTCGCACGATGCGAAAGATGCCACGAGCATGCGCCGTGCGGATACGGATTTTAGCAAAGCGCTCACAGGCGGTGTCAAGGGGCTTAGGATTGGCATTCCAAAGGATTACTTTACAGACGGCTTGGACAAAGAGGTCGGAAACGCCGTGCTTGCGGCGGCAAAGCAGTTAGAGGCCGCCGGGGCGGTTTTGGAAGAATTTGATTTAAGCCTGACAGAATATGCAGTTCCGGCTTATTATACGATTGCTTCTGCGGAGGCAAGCTCTAACCTGGAACGTTTTGACGGCGTAAAATACGGCTGGCGCACACCGGCGTATGAGGGATTGCATGATATGTACAAAAAGACGCGTTCGCAAGGGTTTGGCAAAGAGGTGAAGCGGCGTATCATGCTTGGCTCATTTGTGTTAAGCGCGGGCTATTATGAAGCGTATTATTTAAAGGCGTTAAAGACAAAGGCGCTCATCAAAAAGGCGTTTGACGATGCGTTTGCAAACTATGATGTTTTATTAGGGCCGGTTGCGCCGACGAGTGCGCCAAAACTTGGGGAAAGCCTGTCGGATCCGATCAAAATGTATTTAGGCGATATTTATACGATAAGTGTCAACTTAGCGGGGCTTCCGGCAATCAGTGTGCCGTGCGGCATCGATGCAAAAGGGCTGCCGGTTGGATTGCAGCTGATCGGGGACTGTTTTTGTGAAAAAGAGATTCTGCGGGCGGCGTATGCTTATGAGCAGCTGCGGGGGCGGTTTTCTAGCGGCAATGGCGTAAGGCCATGAGGTTACTGTGCAAGGAGGGAAAGTCATGCCAAAACAATATGAAACGGTGATCGGATTAGAAGTGCATGTAGAGCTTGCGAGCAAAACAAAAATTTTCTGCGGGTGCTCCACGGCATTTGGAGGCGCTCCCAATACGCATACGTGTCCTGTCTGTACTGGAATGCCCGGCGCATTGCCGGTATTAAACAGGCAGGTGGTAGAATATGCAGCAGCGGTCGGGCTTGCGACAGGCTGCACGGTGACGCAGTATAGCAAATTTGACAGGAAAAATTATTTTTACCCTGACAATCCGCAAAATTATCAGATATCACAGCTGTACCTGCCCATCTGCCGTAATGGCGCAGTGGAAATTGAAACGCCGTCAGGCAGCAAGAAAATCGGCATCCGTGAGATTCATATGGAGGAAGATGCGGGCAAGCTCATCCACGATGAGTGGGAGAATTGTTCCCTTGTGGATTATAACCGTTCCGGCGTGCCGCTCATTGAAATCGTATCAGAGCCGGATATGTGCTGTGCGCAGGAAGTCATTGCTTATTTGGAAAAGCTGCGTCTGATCATCCAATATCTTGGGGCATCCGACTGTAAGCTGCAGGAGGGTTCTATGCGGGTCGATGTGAATCTTTCTGTGAAGGAAGCTGGCAGCACGCAGCCTGGCACCCGGACTGAGATGAAGAATTTAAATTCTTTTAAGGCGATTGCGCGGGCCATTGAGGGGGAGCGGGCAAGGCAGACCGCGTTATTGGAAGAGGGGAAGGCGGTTGTACAGGAAACAAGAAGGTGGGATGACAATAAGGAGTGTTCTTATGCCATGCGTTCTAAAGAGGATGCAAAGGATTACCGTTATTTCCCGGAGCCGGATCTTGTGCCGCTTGTCATAAGCGATGAGTGGCTGGCAAAGATTAAGGAAAAGCAGCCGGAACTTAGGGCGCAAAAGCAGGCGCGTTACCGGGCAGAATTTGATATTCCTGAATATGATATTGATATTATTACGTCGTCTAAGCATCTGGCGGATATTTTTGAGGAAACGGTAGAAATTTGTAAGCAGCCAAAGAAGGTGTCGAACTGGCTTATGGTAGAGACGATGCGTCTTTTAAAGGAGCAGGAAATGGAGCCGGAAGATATTCGTTATTCTCCAGTAAACTTGGCGAAGCTGATTGCGTTAGCGGACAGTAAGGCAATCAACAGCACGGTTGCAAAGGAGGTATTTGCGGTGATGTTTGACAGGGATGTTGACCCAGGGCAGTATGTGCAGGAAAAGGGGCTGTTGGCTGTCCATGACGCGGGGGTGCTGCGGGAGGCGGCAGAGGCGGTCGTGGCGGAGAATCCGCAGTTGGCTAAGGAGTATCGAAATGGGAAGGAGAAGGTGTTTGGGTTTTTGGTCGGGCAGACGATGAAGGCGATGCAGGGGAAGGCGGAGCCGGGAATGGTGCGGGAGATTTTGCTGGAGTTGCTGGGGCGGTAATGTGTTTCACTGTGGCTGGCAGGTGGGGAGGGTGTCTCATTGTGGCTGACAGGCGGGGAAGGTGTCTCACTGTGCCTGGCAGGCGGGCAGCAGGCGCCATCCGGGGCGAGTCAACAAC
>QLIP01013429.1_pt1 | contig 13805 bp, 8 predicted proteins | sample 1769771 | NCBI WGS metagenome assembly QLIP01 (sample SAMN09428762, study PRJNA476227) | Gut metagenome, whole genome shotgun sequencing project. | isolation source: cecum | host: Rhizomys sinensis | place: China: Jinsha town of Minqing, Fujian Province | collected 2013-09-23
CCTCGCAAATCTTAATAAAAAATAAGTTTAAACAACTTCAATATTACAACTTCACTATAGCAATTGCAAATTTAAATATTTTATATCCTCGTTACAAATTATTTGACAAAATTACATTTTAATCATCCACTTATAAATATATAGTAATGAGGCAATTAAAAATGATTAAATTAATCACAGTTTAAGGATCGTTGTTATAAGTATTTTAGGCTAATTGATTAATGTTAATTTATGTTAAGAAGATGTTACAAATGCATTTTTTTTGTACTTTTGTTTTTTATTTTTTGCGAATAACCTAAACTGCACCTTTGTCATGAAAGATGGATTTTCTCTTACAATTTTATTTGTTGCCATTATTACACTTGTGGGTTGCACCCAAACGGACCCCATTCTTATCAAAACTAATAACATAATGGAAACAAATCCAAAGAAAGCATTACTTTTGTTAGAGAATATTAATAAAGAAAATCTTTCGGATAAAGATATGGCCTTCTATGCGTTATTGTATACTGAGGCTCAGATTAGCAACGGTTTAGATATTGCATCTGATTCGTTAATCTCAATTGCCCTAAATTATTATTCCCCAGATGATGCCTTGAGAATGAGAGCGCTACTTTGTAAGGCTCAACTTTCTAAATTAAATCACGATTATTCGTCTGCGATGATTAGTGCGATGAACGCGAATTATATTGCACAACAACTCAAAGATAAATATTGGACTGCAAAATCATGCGGGCAAATCAGCAGTATCCTATTTAATACTCACCACTATAAACAGGCGGCTCAATATATGCGTAAGAGTATTGAGTATTACCAAGAGTTGCACGACGTGACTGCCCAACGCAAGGCTATTTCCAATTTAGCACGTATATACCTGAATAACGGGAATGCAGTTATTGCCTTGTCCATACTTGATTCGTTGAAGAATATTTGTGTTAAGAAACCGCAAGGAGGCAATGCCCTGATCAATTACATAGAAGCGCCAAGATTAATAGCTTTTATAAGTACTGCAAATTATACGCATTTGACAGAAAAAGAAATGGACTTGATTGCGGAGGATAATTCTGATTTCTCGTTGGTGAGCACCCCCTTGCTTGTAACATTACACTCTGCAGTAACATATCACAGTGAATCGGAAATTGATACTCTTCTGCACAAAATAACTAATAATAGAAATAAGGATAATGAACGATTCTGGAGTATGTATGCTTTATATGAACAGGCAAAGAAACAGAACGATTACTCAGCCGCAGTAAGTATCGCTGACTCAATTATGAAATTACGAAACGACGTATTTGCCAATTCTATAGAAGAACCTGTGATTGAGATTCAGCGCAATTTCATCGAGGATAAACTCATTGAAGAGAAGCATAAATCTAACCAAAGGTCATTGATTATTATTACAGTTATAACCATGGCAGTTATAGCAATCGTAGCAATAATTGTAATATACAGACTGAGAATGCGTCTAAAAAGACAGGAGATAGAAATCTACATTAGCGAAATAAATGCACTGCATGAGCAGATTCACGTAGCAACTTCATGCAATACAAATAGTGATCCAACTGCAGAAGAGAATCCTCCGTCTGATGAATCAAACAAGCTTCAAGCAAATCAGATTGAAATAATTCGTAAGCTATTTACCTCTAGGTGGCAAACAATTAATGCGCTTTGCGAAGATTACATCGCAAATAAAGGAGAATCTGGGGGCATTTTCAAAAATATAGAGAGAGAAATTAAATTTCTCCAATCACAAACCAATTTCGATAACTTGGAATTGGCTATAAATAAATTTAACAATGGAGCTATGGAGCAATGCAGGGAGGATTTGCCTGGACTGAAAGAGAATGATTATAATATGTTCACTCTTCTGATGTTAGGGTTAACACCTCGTACAATTTCTATATTTTTGAATATTCAGCCACAGAATTTTTATTTACGGCGTCGACGACTCCGAGCTAAGCTTAAGGAGTTTGAGACTATTCCCAACATCGAATACTATGTAAATTTACTGAAGTAATTTGTAAGTAGCTCACAGAATAATATAGCGACTACTCTTACGAAATAACTTTCTATGCACCCCACTCCAGTAGCTATTTTAACCAGATTCCTTCCCGCACCTTCTTTTAATAATGAGGTGCATAATTGCACACTTCATCATATTTGAAGATTGAAATAAGAGATAGAGTCCAAACGATCAGCGCAATATGCGCTGGCATTTGGACTCTATCTATTATTTTAGTTTTAATGTTAGTTTTTATTGAGGGCCTGCTCGAGGTCGGCGATGATGTCTTGTACATCTTCGATGCCGACCGAGAGGCGAATCAGATCGACCGGAACACCTGCCTCTCGCAATTGCTCGTCGGTGAGCTGACGGTGAGTATGACTTGCCGGATGCAACACACAGGTGCGTGCATCTGCAACGTGAGTCACTATCGATATAAACTTCAAACCATCCATAAACTCGATGGCGTCCTGACGCGTACCCTTGAGTCCGAACGAGATTACACCACATGTGCCATTCGGCATCTGGCGCTTTGCCAATTCATAATATTTACTGCTTTCAAGTCCGGCATAATTAACCCAACTTACCTTAGGATGAGCCTCCAACCATTTTGCAACCGCCAATGCATTTTCGCAATGTTTAGGCATACGGAGATGCAATGTTTCCAGACCGACGTTGAGCAGGAAACTGTTATGAGGCGATGGAATCGAGCCGAGATCTCGCATCAAGTGTGCCGTTGCTTTTGTAATATAAGCGTTGCGACCAAACGCCTTCGAATATGTCAGTCCGTGATATGATTCGTCGGGCGTGGTCAAATCGGGGAAACGCTCGGCATTGGCCTCCCAATCAAAGTTTCCGCTATCCACAATAGCACCACCTACGCTCGTGGCATGACCATCCATATACTTCGTCGTTGAGTGTGTAACGATATCCGCACCCCACTCAAACGGGCGGCAATTTATCGGTGTCGCAAATGTGTTATCTACAATCAAGGGCACCCCATGCGCATGGGCAATGCGTGCAAACTTCTCGATATCCAACACATCATTGCTCGGATTCGAAATTGTTTCGCCAAAGAGCAACTTCGTATTCGGACGGAATGCGGCACTGATCTCCTCCTCCGTCGCAGAAGCATCCACAAACGTGCAATCAATGCCCATCTTCTTCATCGTAACGGCAAAGAGATTGAATGTGCCGCCATAGATGGCCGACGAGCAGACGAAATGGTCGCCCGCACTACACAGATTGAACACTGCATAAAAATTGGCAGCCTGACCAGAAGATGTCAGCACAGCAGCCACACCTCCCTCAAGAGCGGCAATCTTCTGTGCCACAGCATCGTTTGTGGGGTTTGCTAATCTTGTATAAAAATATCCATTCTCCTCAAGGTCGAACAGGCGAGCCATATGTTCGGACGATGAGTACTTAAAAGTAGTGCTCTGATAAATAGGAACCACACGCGGCTCTCCGTTGCCGGGATTCCATCCACCCTGGATACATATCGTACCCAAATTCAAATTATTATCCTTTTCCATAGTCAAAAAAGTAACAGAGTTATTTTTTACGAAAGCTCGCACAAATTGAAATTGTGCGAGCTTTCTATTATATATATTCTTTTATCGAATCACGATCTTTGTTGTTTGGGTCTGTTGGTTCGAAACTGCAGTTACGACATATACTCCCTTGGGCAACTCGATGAGCGACATTGACTCTCTGCCGGCCGGAATATTAGCATGGTTGGCGACCGTTACGCCTGCCATATTTGTTACTGTCAATGACTCAACACCCATTTCAGAAGTGAGATTAAGCACACAACGCTTCTCATCGAAATTCATCTTCAATCCGGCATCAGACACATTCTCAACTCCTGAATTAGCCGACGACCATTTAAAGAAGATGCGGTCTGCGCTGAGCAATTTCCACGCCGTTGTTAAATAGCAGGGATATATCATATAAGGCACACCCTCTTGTGCGGACGTGAATGAACCGTTCACCTTGATGGTCTGTGTCTGATTCTTGTCGATCAATCCGGGCTCAATCGAGCGCCAAAGGGCCAAGCTTGATCCGCCGTTGGTGGCATCGAAGATTGCGATTCCCACCGACCCACCAAAGAACGCTCCTGTATTCTTGAGATTAAAGGTCATCTCCATATTCTCGGGCGATTTAAGATTATAGACAGGCACATTTCCACGCGCAGGTACGTTCTGAACCGTAGCGGTTGCATTCTCAATCTTCAGTCCCGACGACGACAAGGTAGGTGTGCCCGACACAATCTGCATCGTTACATTCGTTGCATAGTCATAGACGTTGCCCAACTCATAGTCGGCGATGTACATTATATAACTGGTAGTTTCTGTCGGAGCCGTTGCACTTGATTCGAGTTCAAATTCTGTAGCCCATTCCACAGTTTGTGTTTCGCCCGGCTGGAGTGTGACCATCGGGCCCTCCGCACGGAATGCAAGACCTTCGGTTGTATACAACAACGGGCCCAGCACCTGCGTCAATTCAACATCTGTGGGATTCTGAAGTTTGACACGAATCTTAACCGGACATTCATAATAGAGAGTACTCAACAGTTCGGCCGATAAAACATCGATGCTCTTCTCCTCGATTGTCGGGATGGTCAATGTGCTGCCCGACTTCACTACCTTGAATGAGTTGGTTTGACCACCCACCGCTTTCAACGGAATAGGCTGCTCAGCACTTTTCTCCTTAAATGCCAATGTCACTATATAAGTTCCATTACCCAACGATTCAGGGAATGTAAAGTTACAGAACGAAGCTGGCTCTCCGTCTGCGGTTATTGTGTAATAACCATAATTTGTTTTCAACCCATTAACCGAATTGAATGATACAATTGTAGACGCCGCCGTCTGATTATTCTGATTTCTAATCACAGCACATAAAGAACCCGTGAGTGTTGAATAAGTTTTATTAAACCAACCACCTCGATTACTTGCCGTACCATTTTTGAAGTATACCTTAGAACCTTCTGCATAAGCCGACAACAACCCATTCATTGTTAGAGTCAGACGAGTCGATTCACCTGTCATGTCCGGCTGAACACCTGCTATAATGGCCTGACCGATATTGTAGCCTCCAGCACCGCCGCCAATTCCGCGACTGTCGGGATCTAACGCCTGCAAACGAAAATATCCATCGGCCGATCCACCCCAACCCCAGTTGAAGTGATAGAAACCATTGCCATCATATCCGTCGCAAACAAAGGCGTGACCACCCGAATTGGAATGTCCGGAATAATATACCGGACGGCCGGCTTCCAGTTCACCATACACCAACTCTTCCCATTGCGTATTAGTGTAATTTTGTCGTTGTTCGCTACTGATATTCGGATTATAACCAAAATTATTGATCAACGCGCTTCCTACATTAATCGACACTGCTCCCGACGCACTTGTGCCATATCCCATGTTGACCGAGAAACCGCACGCCTTCATCAGATATGCCACAGCATCGCGCTCCGCATCGGTATATGCGCCGTTCGCATACACATTGCGCATATTATCCCAATCGAAACTTTTGGCGGCAAGATCCATCGTATGAGTTGTGCCGCCAACCGACAACGACTTCGACCCTGTGCCCTTAGCGGGATATTTCCAATAATTCATGACCTGTGCCATAGCCGTAGCCACACAACCCGTAACACACTTCGTTCCGTTGATTGCCGGACAGTCATAATTAAACGGATTGCCCTGATTCCACTTCGTGGTCACCATCGGAGCGATTACATTACGTTGCGGAGCATCGTTCGTGGATGCAACTAAGCCATTAGCCACTGCATATTCAATCTGGTCTGAATACTCATCCAGCCAATAACGAAACTCAGGCGACTTATTCGCTTCTGAGAAGGAACCCGAGTCGGAATAACCCACCACAGGATAGGCCACATCGTCGGCCGCAAGAATAAGATATCCCTCCTTGCCAACCTGATTATATATATATAGCGAAGCGTCACCGCTTTCTGTCCGCTCTACTGCTGCCAGTTCGAACGACTTACTGTTTACTCCGGCACTGCCGACCTTTCTAATCCCCATCGAAGTTAGGCGCGACAACGCCTGCTGCGGGGTCAAAGGGGTTGCGAATGCCGACATTCCGCTCAGCACCATCACCGCCAATATTCCTAATACTCGTTTCATTCCTAATTATTTTCGACAAAAACTGCGTAAAATTAATAATTTTTTACCAAAAATACCATAAATATATATATTTTGATTATTAAATGAATTAACAACTACTTTCTATATGCTAATACTCTTTTAATATTTGAGTGATTTTTAATCTTTTATTGTTATTTTGTCATTATTTTTAAACCATTTGTCAATTTTGTTGTCATAGCAGTTATTCGAATTATGTTAACAAATTTTAAATACAAATAATTTTGATAAAAAAATGCACACTTTTCTCCCCAGTGTACATGTACCATAATACTAACTAAAATTTTATCTCATGAGGAAATTTATGCTGTTGATGGCACTCCTTCTCTTGTATGGAAGCAGTGTCATGGCACAAGTGACTCAAGCAAGCGGAACGGTGTATGACGCATCCGACAATTCACCGCTGATTGGAGCCACCGTCTCAGTAGCAGGCACTAAGATTGCCACTATGACAGATCTCGATGGTAAGTTCCTGTTGAAAGGATTAACGCCATCGCATCAAAAAATCGTTGTAACCTACGTAGGTTGCGTTAAACAGGAGCTGAAGGCAGCTGCAAACATGCAGGTGTACATGCAGTCCGACACCAAAACCATGGACCAGGTTATTGTCGTGGCCTTCGGTAAGCAGAAGCGCGAAGCCTTTACCGGTTCTGCCACTGTGGTTAACTCACAACAGATCCAGAACATGCAGGTCACCAACCCCGTTGAGGCGTTGAGTGGTAAAGTTGCAGGTTTGCAGATCACCGACAACAACTCCGTGGGCACAGGCACATCTTCTACTATACTTGTGCGTGGTATCAGCTCGCTCAATGCCAGCAACGATCCGCTCATCGTTGTTGACGGCGTACCGTTCGTGGGCTATCTGAGCGACATCAATCCCGCCGATATCGACAACATGACTGTGCTTAAAGATGCAGCTTCAAACGCACTTTATGGTGCACGCGGTGCAAATGGTGTAATCATGATCACCACAAAGAAGGCACAGAAGGGCACAACACGCGTCACAGTTGATGCAAAATGGGGAGCCAACACCGACGGTCGCGTGGAATATGACATTATCCGCGATCCGGGTCAATACTACGAAGCTTATTACCAGGCACTCAAGAACTATTACATGTATCGTCAGGATTCTCCCATGGGCTTCGATCAGGCACACGCCACAGTTAACAACGCCTTGGGCACTCCGCTCGAAAAGGGCTATGGTCTTGGCTATATGGTCTACGACGTTCCGCAGGGCGAATACCTTATCGGTACTAACGGCCGCGTAAATCCGCATGCAGTGCTCGGAAACCGCACAATCTACAACAACGAGATCTATACTCTCTATCCCGACAATTGGTATAAAGCCGGCACACGCAATGGTCTGCGCCAGGAATACAATGTAAGCCTTAGCGGAGGTGGTGACAAAACATCGCTTATGGCCACTATCGGTTATCTCGACAACGAGGGCTTGACGTTGAAATCTGACATGCAACGCTTCAACTCAAACATGAAGTTCAACTATCAGGCTTACGACTTCTTGAACGTAAACGCGTCTGCCACCTACACCAACAGCCAGTCAGAGACCATGAGCAGCATCCTGGGCACTCGCTATATGGCTCCGATCTATCCTCTCTATATCCGCAACGGAAATGGCGACATTTTGACCGACTTCAATGGTCCGCGCTATGACTATGGTAACTACGACATGGGTTGCATTCGTCCGTATGACACGAACGGCAACGTAATGCAGGACGATCTTCTGAACCGTAGTTTATACGACGTTAACTCATTCAACATGCAGGGTGCGGCCACTCTCGACTTCCTTGATGGCTTCCACTTCACTGCCAACGGCGCCGTATACGTAAATGAGGAGCGTGCTATCGATGCCACTAACCCCTATTACGGTTACAACGTATCATCGGGCGGCGGCACAACAGTGGGTCACTACCGCACAATGAACCTGAACTATCAACAACTTCTTAACTATTCGAAGAACTTCTCTGGTCATAGCGTTGACGTACTTTTCGGTCATGAGTACACTCGCCAGACAGACACCAGCCTCTGGGCTTCTGCAAGCAAATTCGGTGCTTTCGAAAAGAATCTGGAGCTTAGCGGTGCCATCATCAAGGGCGATGCAAGTTCATCGACATCTCTTTACAACGTTGAGGGTTGGTTCGGTCGCGCTCAATACGACTACGACAGCCGTTACTTCTTCTCTGCATCTTACCGTCGCGATGGTTCAAGCCGTTTCCATCCGAAGCACCGCTGGGGTAACTTCTGGAGCGTTGGTGGCGCTTGGATTATGTCGAAAGAGAACTGGTTCCCCAAATCGGAGGCTATCAACTCTTTGAAACTTAAGGCATCTTATGGCGAACAGGGCAACGACGGCATTGGTAACTTCCGCTACACCGACACCTACTCACTGTCGAACTCAAACAACAACGTTGCCTTCTCATTCAGCTCGAAAGGCCGCGAGAACATCAGTTGGGAGAAGGTCGGCAACTTCAACACAGGTCTCGAATTCAACCTCTTCGGCAACCGCCTCAACGGTAGCGTAGACTATTACTACCGCAAGACATCAGATATGCTTATGTGGTTCTCGGCTCCGGTTGAAATCGGATACTCTGGATACTACGACAATGTGGGCGACATGGTGAATAGCGGTATTGAGTTCAATCTCGACGGTACGCTTGTTAATGCTGGCGGTTTCACATGGAGCGCATCGGCCAACGGTGCTTGGCAGCGCAACCGCATCACTTATATCCCCGAAGAGAAACGCGGCTACACGCTCGACGGATATTCTGGTTATGTGAGCGGCAACTACTTTGACGCTGAAGGATTATCTATGTATACCATTCGCACTCGCAAATGGGCCGGCGTAAACGAAAACGGCGAACCCCTATACTACAAAAAGCTCGAAGACGGCACCGAAACCACAACCACTGCATATGATCAGGCATCATATTACTTGTGTGGCACTTCATTGCCCACCTTCTTCGGCGGTGTAACCACATCTCTGGCATGGAATGGTTTTGAGGTTAGTGCACAATTCAACTACTCGCTTGGTGGCAAAAAACTCGATAGCGGCTATCAGTCACTTATCTCTTCACCGAACTCTACGAGTGCCGGCAACAACTTCCACCGCGACGTATTCAACGCATGGGATCCCACACGCCCCGAGACACAGAACGGAAGCATGTCAATGTTCGTATTCAACGACAAGTATGGCACATCGCTGTCTGACCGTTTCTTTATTTCAGCAAACTACTTGACATTCAAGAATCTGTCGATTAGCTACACACTTCCCAAATCTGCAGTTAAGGCTATGCGTTTGAACAATGTGCGTGTATTTGCACTCTGCGAAAACCTTGCCTACTGGACAGCTCGTAAGGGTTTTGACCCGCGCGGCAGCATCACATCTGGCAGCTACGGTGGTTGGCCCACAATGCGTACCATCTCAGGCGGTGTGTCACTTCAATTTTAATCTCGACAATTAGACTACAATGAAAAAAATATTTAAACATACCATACTCGCTGTCGGTGCGTTGGTTGCGTCGACAGGGCTCACAAGCTGTCTTGAAGAGGCTTTTCCGCAAGACGGAACCTTCACCGAGGAACAGGTAAAAGACGCATCAATGGAGGCTCTTAGCCTTGCGATGCCGGCCTATTTTACCGCTACCGGTTCTGGTGGTTGGGACATTGGTTTTGCCGGTTTCAACATCTGGCGCGACGCTATGACCGCCGACATGCCCACAGCTGAAGAGAGCTGGGACTACTTCCGTTACTTCAACACTCAGATCAGCATCGGTAACAGTTCAACTATCAGCTCTCTTTTCTGGAGCCGTTACTATTATATGATTAAGCGTGCCAACAACGTGCTCAAAATCTGTACTGACGATGTGCAGAACAGTGAGTCGTACTATCGCGGTGCGGCATACGTGTTCCGTGCTATGTCTTATCTCGATTTGATGCGTCAATTCGAGTATAAGCATACTGGTGTTGAGCGTCTCGACAATTACGCCGACGAAAACAAACTTTGGGGCATCACAGTGCCTTTGATTACAGAAAATACAACCGAAGCCGAGGCCCGCAACACTCCTCGCCAACCCTATTGGGCTATGTATCGTTTCATCCTGAACGATTTGACTCAAGCTGAGAAATTTTTGACGCAATGGCCCACCGCGCCGTCGAAAGATATGCCCGACCTCGGTGTCGCATATGGTTTCCAAGCTCGATTATGGATGGAGATGGCTTCTCGCTTCGAACTCTACCCCAACGATCTTGCAACTCAACTTGAGAAGGAGAACAGCGAAGAACTTGCACACCTTGCTAAACTTGGCATCAACGACGCCAACGACTGCTATCGCAAGGCCGCCGAGTGTGCTCGCAAGGCCATAAACCGCGGCTACACTCCCGTAACCAAGGATCAGTGGATGAATGCCAAGAGCGGTTTCAACACTCCAGTCAGCGCATGGATGTTCGCTATTATCATTACTCCCGAAAACGATCTTGCAAAGAACGCAACCTGGAACTCATGGCCATCATATATGACACCCGAAACCACATATGGTCTCGGCAGCTCGGACTATGGCTGCTATCGTATGATCGATGCCCTCCTCTTCAGTGCCATCAACGCCAACGACTGGCGTCGTGACACATGGATGGATCCTGAATTCAAGAATATGGCCGACTCTGACGAGAAGAAGCAGATGTTCGAAGATAGATATCGCAGCATCACCGGCTTCAGCTATGAAAAATACTGCACTCATAAAGCATACGCAGGCTTCAAGTTCCACCCCGCCAACGGCGACATGGAAACAGCTTCGATCGGTAACGCCGTAAGCATTCCGCTGATGCGCGTCGAGGAGATGTACTTCATCGAGATGGAGGCTCTGGCTCACTGCGAAAGCCCGGCTGCTGGTATCGCTGCCTTGAATTCGTTCATGACCACATACCGCATGAAGGACGGCGCAACCTACAATAGCACCGTTAGCCAGATTGATGACGTAATCGACGAAATCTGGACTCAGAAACGCATTGAGCTTTGGGGCGAAGGTCAGGTATGGTGGGATTATAAACGTCGCGAGCTCCCAATTATCCGCGGATATGAGGGAACAAATCACCCCGTATTGTATCGCTACAACTCGATTCCTGGCTTTGTGGCTCCCTGGACAAACTATTACATCATGCAGAGCGTCCGCGACCTGAACAGTCAGATTGTTCTCAATCCCGACCCCACAGGTGCAATCTCAACTCTCTGGACCGAGTAAGAAATTATAACATAACAGATTTAAAAGAATTTCCAATATGGATCTCAAATATATTAAAAAAGCAGGTTTGGCTCTTTTGGCTACTCTGTCGCTGACGGCATGTCAGGATAACTATGAGTGGCAACCCGGACCTGACGTTGAGGCGGGAAACATGCAGGTTTATTTCGAACCGCTTGCCTCTTACGACCTCAAGCTATCGGCCGAGGACAACAAACTCATCGAAGTGAACGTGAGTCGTATCAATACCGATGAGGCTGCTACAATCAAAATCAATCAGGACAGCGTTCCTACAGGCGTGTCTCTCCCCGACTCGGTTGTGTTTGAAGCAAACCAGAAGACCGCACAGATTTATGTAAATATCGAAAATATGCCCGAGGGCGTACCGGGTGAGGTGCGTTTTAGCCTCCCCGAAAACATGACATCGCCCTACACTGCAGGTTCAAGCAGCGTTACACTCAAGGTTTATCTTGCACCTTGGGTAACAATTGCATCGAACGCGACATGGGAATTCCGTGGTCAGACATTCAACGCAGTAATCCAAATGATGGAAGGTACCAACATATTCCGTATCCCTAACTTCTTGAACTCAGGTCTTGACTTCGTGTTCCGTCAGGAAACTCCCGGATTGGCCAAGACCAACATGGTGCTTATCAAGAACTGCACACCGAGCGACTATGGCTGGTACTTCTTCGACGACAAGTTGGGCGACTACCCCGAATGGACTCCCGACGGCGCAGAGCCGAAGATTAGCTACATGGATATCCAGGCAACAGGCGGATATTGTACGGTGGACTTCGCTAAAGGAGAGATCTATATCTCGCCGACCATCGACTACAGCGACGGAACCTGGGGGTATGTAGACTTTTACTTTAATTTCACACTTGATTTCAACCCGTTTGAATGAAGTTGTTTAAACAACTTCAATAATACAATTAGCTATGAAATTTTTAAAACACTTAGCAATTGCCGCCATGGCGCTTATGATGCCTGGCCTTATCGGATGTCAGGATTCGATAGCCGACCTCATCCCCCTCACCAAAACTGAGGGCACGGTTGATGTGGCCACTTTCTGCTCACTCACAATGCAATGGGGCAAAGTGCAGGGCGCACGTCAATACTCTTACACGCTGACCAAAAACGGCAGCAGCGAGATTTTGCACCGCGACGTTACACACGATAATCGCGTAACATTTACCGACCTGGACTACGATACCGAATATCGCCTCGAAGTGTTAGCTTACTCAGCAATGGGTAGCGGATACACCACTTCCGAGCCAATAGTGATCATTGCTCGCACTCCCGACCTGACCACTATGCAGACACCCACAAATGTTAGTGTGACTTCAAGCATTAACACAGTGATTGTAAGTTGGGATGCCGTTCAGGGTGCAACCGATTATGCTTTCAAAGTGACCAGTATCGACGGCGAGTTGATCAAAGAGGGCACAACCACTTCTACCTCTATTCAACTTCCGGGCATGCAGACCGGCACCTATGCGCTGACACTCATCACTGAGATCGATGTGGAAGGCTATCGCAACAGTCTACCCTTCTACGGCAATTTCAGCCACACTCGCGTACGCGAAGAATTGTGGTCCAGAGAAACAACCTATACAAGTTCGTTGCTCGATAAGTCATGGCCCGTAACCATCGTGGCATACGACGACCAGACTTATACAATCAAGAACTGGTATGGTGTAGAGGGTAAGAATCTTGAGTTTAAGCTCGACCTCGACAACGCCAACGATATGTTCAAGGTAAATGCCGATTACGCAGCCGGTTCGGAAAGCGGATCATACATCATCCCCACCGGACTTGAAACTCCGGCTAACGTGACCCTTATTTGCAGCAACAACCAGTCAATCCTGACAGGTAATGCAGGCATGGGTAATATTCAGCTCAAGGTTTCGGTTGATGGCAAGAGCGGAGTCGATACGGCAGAGTGGAATATTACAATCGACGATCTTATTGGCAGTTGGACCATGACCTTCGTTGGTCAGGATCCCGATCCGGATTATGGCATGGTAATGGATGAAACACAGACCATTACCATCAGCAAGGGTACAGCTGCAAATACTATCACGCTCAAGATGCCTAAATTCTACGGTTCAAGCAACAAGACTGTAACTGCTACCATAGACTTCAAAACGCTCACAATCTCGATTGCTCCGTTCACGGAGGGCGGTGGATACACCGTAGCCGGTTCTGGCGCAGCAACCGATAATATCATCGGTACGGTAAGCGCCGACAAGATCAAGATTACAAGCCTTGATGTCTGGTATGGTGGTTATAACTACCTTGATTCAAACTGGTCGTTGGAATACACGAAATAATGAAGTTGTTTAAACTTATTTTTTATTAACATTTGCGAGA
>QLIP01107129.1_pt1 | contig 13792 bp, 6 predicted proteins | sample 1769771 | NCBI WGS metagenome assembly QLIP01 (sample SAMN09428762, study PRJNA476227) | Gut metagenome, whole genome shotgun sequencing project. | isolation source: cecum | host: Rhizomys sinensis | place: China: Jinsha town of Minqing, Fujian Province | collected 2013-09-23
CGAGCTGGGATGGAATATTACGTAAATTGGATGAAAGTTATAGCTTAATAATTAAGTTGTTTAAACAACTTCAATTGATTCCGAGTATCAATACCATTGATTTAGACTAAGAAAGAACACAAGTCAGCACCTCGTTTCTGATTTTTATGATAATGAGGCGGGTTCTGAATATAAGTGAGGGCGCGTAGGTCGGATTAGACCTGCGCGCCCTCAAGGCGTTTATAAACGTACGTCTTAATTACCAGATAATTACACGTTCTGATTCGGGACGGAACATCTTGTTGCCCTCTTTCACAGAGAAGGCCTTGAAGAAGGGTGCAAGGTTGCGAAGCGTAACATTTACGCGCTGCTCGCCGAGCGAGTGAACGTCGCCCGTGGTGAGTGAGCGGATTTCAGCTTCGCGGATGTTTTGTGCCCAGAGGTTGGCATAGTTGAGGTAGAACACCTGCTCGGGGGTCAGACCGTCGATGAGTGCAGTGTTTACGTCAACGCCTTTCTTTTTCTGAGCGTCGAGGAATGCAGTCATAGCAACGCGGAGTCCACCCTGGTCGGCGATGTTTTCACCCAGAGTATACTGTCCGTTCGCTTTCAATCCGGGGAGTACTTCGACCTCGTTGAATTGATCGATAAGACCTTTGGTGAGTTCACCAAACTTCTGTGTATCCTCGGGAGTCCACCAGTTCACCATATTGCCCTCGGCATCGAAGTTGCGACCCTGGTCGTCGAAACCGTGAGTCATCTCGTGTCCAATCACCACGCCAATACCGCCGTAGTTTTCAGCGTCCGATGATTCCGGATCAAAGAAGGGAGCCTGAAGGATGGCAGCGGGGAATACAATTTCGTTAGCCATCGGGTTATAGTAGGCGTTAACAGTCTGCGGAGTCATGCCCCATTCAGTCTTGTCGACGGGTTTGCCCCACTTCGCAAGAGTCTCGGCCTGATGCCACATCGAGGCGTTGTGCATATTCTCATAATAGCTCAGAGCCGGGTCGATGTTGAGGGTTGAATAATCTTTCCACTTGTCGGGATAGCCGATTTTAACGGTAAAGGCATTGAGTTTCTTGATGGCATTAAGCTTAGTGTCATCGCTCATCCAGGGGAGATTGATGATGTGTTTGCCCAATGCTGTGCGAAGGTTCTCAACGAGACCTACCATGTACTCTTTCGAAGACTCGGGGAAGTATTTCTCGACATAGAGCTGACCCACGGCTTCGCCAAGTGTGCCTTCAGTTGCGGCGAGGGCACGCTTCCAGCGCGGACGCTGTTGCTGAACACCGCTCATAACTTTGTTGAACTCAAACGAGGCGTTGGTGAAATCGTCGCTGAGGAAGGGTGCTGCCTGTGAAACATATTTCCAGAGGTAGTAGTCCTTGATTTCGCGGTCGCTGAGTGTTGAGAAAAGTTTTACACCCTGAGCCACTGTATTGGGCTCGGTAACGATAACCTGCTTGGGCGAGGGGATACCCATGGTTTCGATGAAGAAACGATCCCAGTTCACGCCCGGGTATGAAGCCTTGAGTTGTTCAAAGGTGTAAGGATTGTACATTGCCGGGATGTTGCGGCTCTGTTCGCGTGTCCATGCAGAATCGGCGAGAAGAGTCTCAATCTTCATGACGTTGTTCATGATGCGTGTTGCATCTTTTTTCTTGAAACCGGCAAGGGTCATATCTTTAACGATAAGTTTCTTGTAGGCCTCGCGTACCTCTTTGTTTCGTTTGTCGTTAGCAAGATAGTAATCGCGATCGCCCAATCCCATACCACCGCCTGAAACATACATTGCATACTGCTTCGAGTTGGCAAGATCTTCCATCGGACCGGCACCAAAGAATGGTGATCCATAGTTTTTGTGCATCCAGAGGAAGAGGTCGGTCATGCCGTCGTGGTTTGTTGACTCAATCTTTTTGAGATCGGCTTGAATCGGAGCGGCGCCTTCGCGGTTGCGGCGCACAGAGTCCATGCCCTGAGAATAGACGGTCCATACCTTCTGCGCTACGGTGCCGGGTTTCGGGTTTGTGGCACCCAAGCCGAGAACGATGCGTTTTACGCGAGCCTCCGATGAGTCGTTAAGCACATTGAATGCGCCATAACGTGCGTGTTCCGGAGTCAAGGGGTGAGCGTCGCGCCAACCCTTGGTAACATACTGATAGAAATTGTCGCCTGGCACTGTGGTCGTGTCAAAACCTTTGGGATCAAGGCTCTTGAGATGTTCCTGTGCGGCGGCTGGCATGATGGCCGTCAGACCAAAAACGCCAATTGCTACAGCAGATTTGAATAGATTCATAATTTATGATTTTAGAAAGTTTATAATCTTCCTTTAGCAGTTGTTTCAACTTCTAAGTTTAAACAACTTCTTAAACTAAATTATCTGAACCCACATTAGAGTGGGCTCAGATAACTTAGATTAGAATAATATTCCTATAGAATTAGAAATTCTTGCTTTTCAAGTTCGGCGCAACGAGGATGCCAGAAGAGATCTGACCATTGAATGCACCACGCTTGCGAGCCTTGAAGGTGATGGTCATCAATGTCTCGTTACCATTAACAACGGCACGCTGGCCGCGGTTCACGAATGTCGGATAGAGAACTTTGTCGCCCGAGGTGTGGAGACGGTCGTAGGTAAGGTTGGTCATGCCTGCGAGTGCAGTAGCGGGCTCAACCTTAACGAACTCCCAATCAGCAGAGTTGTAGGGGAGAGCGAAGCTGAGAGCATTCACGTTCTTGAGATCAGAACCTTTCACCACAATCTGGATCTCCTCTCCGGCATTGACAACCTTCTTCGGAGCTGTGAGGCTGATTGAACCTTCAACCGGAGCAACAAGTGCTTCGTCGTTGAGGTCAAGACCGCCGTCGAGAGCAGTGCTTACGAGCGAGATGTCGTATGCGTCGATCAAGCCGTTGTTGTTTACGTCACCAATGCTTACATAATCGAAGTCGGCATCACCGCGACGAAGACCGGTATAGTTCATGTAAGATGTGAGGTCGTTATCATCAATCTTGCCATCTTTGTTGATGTCGCCCTGCAACCAGCTTTCTGAACCCGGAGTGCGGAATACGTAGATTTCGCGACCTGAACAGTAGTTGCCCAATGCTTTAGTGATGTTCAACTTCACATAGCGAGCCTGCGGATTGCCCTCGAAGTTAATCACCTTGGCCGAGTTGTCGCGGTTCCAAGTGAAGGGAACAGGGTTGCTCCAGTTGTTGCCATCCATGCTGTATGAAGCTGTACCCTCGAGGATTGTACCGTTGCCAAGATCCTGACGAGCCACATACTGGAGGCGGTCAAGCTGGTTAACGCTAACGAGGTCGAGAGTCAACTCGCAGGGAACTGCATTGTGGTGATAGAGCGAGTGCCAGATCTTGTTGGCCTCTGAGAGGTCGAAGAGGTTGCTGACACCGAAGCCGGGCTGCGCGGGCTGTGATGCACGACCCTTGATGCCTGTGATAGCGAATTCAAGCGGGTTGTCGAGCGTAGAAGCCGAGAGGTTCACCCACTCGCCGGCACCGTCGGCATTCACGCCACGGAAGCGGAAGTCGTACTTGGTCGAAGGCTTAAGGTCGCCAATAAGGATTGAATCGCCTGTGAGAGTAGAATAGAGCTGACCGTCGAATTCAATTTCGCAGTAGTCTGCACCGGCGGGTTTGTTCCATTTCGGAAGCAAAGAGTAGGGAGCTGCCGTAATCTTAACTGCCTCCGGAGCCAAAGTTGCAATAGAACCGCGAGAAGAGAGTTTCTTATCGCTGTCGTCGAACTTGTAGCCCTTCACCTTTACAGTATAGTTGTTGTCGGCAATGTTGCTTGCGCCAAGGTTTACTACAATCTGCGGATTCTTAGTCATCTTGACATTAGCAAACTCGCTTCCGGCAGTAGAGAACTGGTTCAGTTCAGGTGCCTGGTCGTAATACCAAGAGTTCTCGGCAGTCTGACCTTTTTCAACCTTTGCGAGCTTCACTTTCTTGCCACCAACAATTGCCTCAACAGATTTGGGCATAGCCGAAGCGTTGATGTAGAGCGTAGTGGCCTTCATCGGTTCGAAACCGTTATAGTTGCCAGTTGCCTTGTCGATATTGATGGCGAGGTCGCCCTTGGCGTTGAGTGTCATCTCGACCGGAGTCGAAACCGACGCACCGAAACGGTATTGTTCGGTTGTACCGTCGTCGTCATACTGAGTCATCTTGTTGGTGCCAACAGCAGGGTAAACCTCGAAGATACGGAGGTTCTGGTTCACGCCCGAAGGATTGTTGTGAGCATTGTTCATCGGGATGATTGCACCGCGACGGATGAATACGGGGAGTTTCCAAACCGGAGCATCGAAGTAGTTTATGATGCGGTTGCCTTTGTATACATCTCCGTTGAAATAGTCAACCCATTCGCCCTCGGGGAGATAGATGCCGTTGCGGATATCGTTGCCCTGAGCGTCGGAAGCAGTGGCCTGATAGATTGGAGCCACGAGTATGTCCGGACCATAAAGGAACTGGTAGCGAGTGTTGGCAGAGTATGTGAAGGGGCTCGGGTAGTCGAGGAACATAGCGCGGATCAGCGGCTTGCCGTCAACAGCCTCACGAGCATATGTGTATGCGTAGGGCATCAACTGCGATTTCAACTTCAAGTAGTGGCGGTTGATTGAGGTATAGGGTTCACCCATGGCTTGCGGATATTTGGGATTTGAGCCCCAGCCATCCATATTGAGCTGCATCGGGGTGAATGTCTTCCACTGGAAGTCGCGAGTGTTGATGATTGGTTTCTTGCCGCCGAAGATACCATCCATATCTGAAGAGATGTTGGGATTACCGGCAAGACCCGAACCGATATAGGTGGGGATGTGGAAGCGGATATACTCCCATTCGCCACCGGTCTGGTCGCCCGACCAAATTCCGGCGTAGCGTTGCGTACCGGCCCAGCCGTCGAGCGAGATGATGAACGGACGGGCATCGTTGCCATAGTAAGGCATGATTTGAGCCACGTCGGCCACACCGTTAAGACCAAACGAGTAGCCGTAGCCTACCCAGGCAACGTCGGTTTTGAGAACGCGTACACCAGCGTCGCGTACCTCCTTCACGATGTCGCGCTGCAACAGCGGTTCGATACCCTCTTTGGGGTGAAGGTCGCTCTGAGTCCAGAGACCGATCTCTACACCCTTCGAACGAGCGTAATCGCCGAATTTGCGAAGATTCTCAACATTGCCGTCGAGAGTTGAGGTCTGACCGTAGCCTGCACCGTAACCGTCGTTGGGGAGAACCCAACCAAGCGGCATGTCGGCGTTGAGGTAACGATCCACAACGGCGCGTGCCGAGAACTGATAATTGCCCGGGAGCTCACCGTTAAGACTCTCCTTGATACCACCATTGTTCTTCTGGCTTTCGCGATAGTGCTTGCCGTCTTCGAAGAGGGTAATGCCGGTAGCTGTTGAATCAACTGTCCAGTAGTCGCGGTTGTAAGCGTTGAGGTGACCCTGATAGAAACCGAATTTCGGTAACAGAACAGGATTACCCGTGAGTTGATAATAGTCGTTGAGCAACTTCACCGGGGTGTCGTTGACTGTTACGAAGAGATCGAGATAATCGGTGTCGTGGCTAAGGCTGACAGTGCCCGGCTTTGCAGCACCGAAGTCGTAGATACCCGGCTTGAAGGTGTGCCACATAAGGCCATAACCGCCTGTGCTCCAGTAGTAGGGCGCGGGCGAGCATACACCGCCGTCGGTCCATGAGTTCTGATTTTCGATGGCGATTTTGCGACCTTTGTGCGAGAAGCGACCATTCTGTACGCCACCGCCATAGAAGAATTCGCCCGGTTTTTCGGCAAGAGTGAAGCTTGTTTTGCCGTCGGCAAACGACGGAGCGCTGAGTGCTTCAACCACCACCTCGTTGTTAGCGAGATTTGTGACCTTCATCAATCCTGTGCTGTTGTTGATGCTGATCTGAATTGTTCCGTTGCTAATCAAGGTCTGACCGTCGGCAGTCTGGAGCTTGATGTCGCCTGCTTCGCGACGGGGGTTAGCCACGAGGATATCAGCCTCCGGTTTCGCCTTGGGCTTGCGGATGATGCCGCCCTTGGGGTCCATGAAGACGCGGAAGATGTTTTTGCCATAGAAGTCGATCGACATCTTGACGTTATTGGCAAACAACACCTCGACTGTAGTCGGGTTGAGTCGGTTCACCGACTTAACTGCGACTGCCTCGGCCACCGACGACTGAGATGCAGAAGAGGGGATAGCGACCATTGCGCCGCCACCTGCCAACAGAGCTGCGGCACAGACCGCCGCTAACTTTGCATTGTTTAACATTATTCGATTCTATTGATGTTAGTGAAATATTCTAAATGTGTAGTTGCAAAATTACAAATTTTTTGCATAAATTACAAATATATTGCATTATGTAAAGTGTTAAAAATAGTAATTTGTTTTAAAGTAAAGTTATGATAATGAAACTAAAATAATGCAAATATGGCGTCTCGGCGAGCTGTAATTATGTTTTTGTAGTATGGGCGTTGTCTAAACATGTTCCTTAAGGACAATATCAAATAAAAAATCAAGTGTTATGGATTGGATAGTTGAGACGTTTAGGGCAAATCCGGCAATACCGATTTTTCTGACAATCGGTTTGGGATTCTGGCTCGGAAAGATTAAAATTAAGGGTTTTTCGTTGGGTGTGGTCACGGCGGTTCTGTTAGTTGGAGTTGCTGTGGGACAAATGAATATACCTATTAGTGAGCCGATTAAGTCGGTATTTTTTCTTTTGTTCCTGTTTGCCATCGGTTACAGTGTTGGTCCGCAGTTTTTTCGTTCGCTTAAGGGCAGCGGACTGAAACAGGTTGGATTTGCGGCTGTGGTCTGTTTGTTATGTTTGCTCTGCACGTGGGGAGCCTGTAAGGTGATGGGCTATGGCGTCGGAGAGGGTATCGGTGTGTTTGCCGGTGCACAGACTATTTCGGCCGTAATCGGTGTCGGTATAGATACGATGAAGTCGTTGTCGATTTCTGAAGAGGAGCGTGCCAAAATTTTAGGTATAATTCCGGTAGCTTATGCCGTATGTTATGTTTACGGTACGATTGGTTCGGCATGGGTGCTTGGATCGTTAGGTCCAAAAATTCTTGGTGGACTTGAGAAAGTGAAAGATGATACACGCAAATTGGAGAAGGAGATGAACACGAGCGATGTCGCTTCGAATCAGGCATTCATAGAGGCGAATCGTCCGGTCACATTCCGTGCATATAAAGCAGATACTGACTTCTTTGATACGCCGCGCACCATTGCAGAAACAGAAAAGTATATGCTCGAGAATGAGCGACGATTGTTTGTGGAGCGCGTTCGATTTGCCGCTGATCAAAGCATTTCGGAACCGACCGATAAGGTGTTGATTCATCGTGGCGATGAGATTGTGCTGAGCGGTCGCCGAGAGTTTATTATCGGTGACGAGAAATGGATTGGCGAAGAGGTATTCGACGATCAGTTGCTGAACTTCCCTGCCGAGCAGATGGATGTCTTGGTAACGAAGCGCAGTGTGGCCGGACAGACCGTAGACCAGCTCCGCGCTCAACGATTCATGTATGGCGTTTCAATTAAGAAGATTGTACGCGGCGGTGTTGAGATTCCGGTATTCGCAAAGACTGTAGTTGAAGCGGGCGATATGTTGACCGTTATTGGTTTGGCCAACGAAGTTGAAATTGCTGTCAAGAAGTTGGGATATGCCGATCGCCGTTCTGAAGAATCGAATATTGTGTTGGTGGCCTTAGGTATCTTTGTTGGCTGTATAGTCGGAGTATTGACCATTCGTGCCGGAGGTATACCAATCAGTTTGAGCACCAGTGGCGGAGCGTTGATATCGGGTCTTGTTTGTGGCTGGCTTCGCTCGCGACATCCGAATTTTGGCAATGTGCCACAGTCTGCAATATGGTTGCTCAATAATTTAGGTTTGAATATGTTTATCGCCGTGGTTGGCATCACTGCTGGCCCTACATTTATAAGCGGCTTAAAGGAGTTGGGTCTGTCGGTTTTCTTTGTCGGAGTCGTTGCAACAACTCTGCCCTTGGTGTTAGGTTTAATAATTGGCGATAAGGTATTTAAATTCCGCCCGGCTGTGAATCTCGGTTGCTGTGCCGGAGCACGTACCACCACCGCATCGCTCGGTGCAATCCAGGATGCTATCGGTTCAACAATCCCCGCCATGGGCTATACTGTTTCGTATGCAATAGGCAATACGCTGTTGATATTGATGGGTGTGGCTATCGTTTTAATTATGTAAAAATATATGAACTATGAAAGATGATGCATGCAAGAGTCCTGAAAGTAGGGAATACGAAAAGGAACTCTCAACAATGAGTCCGTTTGAGATAAAGAATAAGTTGATAGAGATGGCCGAGGAGGATGCCCGCAAATCGACGGCAACCTTCCTGAATGCCGGTCGAGGTAATCCGAACTGGATTGCCACTGAACCCCGCGAGGCATTTCTGTTACTGACCAAATTTGCACTGGGAGAATGTCGCCGAGTCTATGACGACGGCAAGGGTATCGCAGGAATTCCATCGATTGCAGGCGGGGGTGAACGCTTCGTGGCTTTTCTGGATGCAAATAAGGGTGAGGCAGGCGAGGAGTTGTTGCGTAAGACATTCAATTATCTCGTTACAAAATATGATGCCAAACCCGATGAACTGGTCTATGAATGGTCGGAGGGTGTGATCGGAGATCAATATCCCGTTCCGGTGCGTATATTGGTTCATAGCCAGGTGATTCTGCGCGATTATTTGGAGCAGGTAATGGCTGCGGGATGTACGAAACAGACCATCGAGGCTGCAGGACAATTCGACCTGTTTGCTACCGAGGGTGGAACGGCAGCCATGTGCTATGCGTTCAACTCTTTGGCAGAAAATTTCTTATTGAAGAAGGGTGATAAGATTGCACTGATGACGCCTATCTTCACTCCATACATCGAGATTCCGGAGTTGGAGCGCTTCAGTTTCGACGTCGTTAAGGTAAGTGCCAATAGAGTGGACCACGACGGATACCACACATGGCAATATCCGAAAGATGAGATCGATAAATTGCGTGACCCGTCGGTGAAATTGCTCTGTTTGGTGAACCCGAGCAATCCGCCGAGCTATACGTTGGCAAACGAAGTTTTGGAGCAATTGGTAGATGTTGTAAAGAACGACAATCCGGAGTTGATGATAATCACAGATGATGTGTATGCAACGTTTGTTGAAAACTTCCGCTCGTTGATGTATGAGTTGCCTTACAACACGTTATCGGTATATTCATTCTCGAAATATTTCGGAGCAACCGGTTGGCGATTGGCCACGATGGGAGTCTGCGAGCATAATATTTTCGACGATAAGATTGCCAAGTTGTCGGACGATGAGAAGCGTCAACTCGATAAGCGTTACGGCTCATTGACATTGACTCCGCGCGACATTAAGTTTGTAGATCGTCTGGTGGCCGATAGCCGTATGGTAGCATTGAATCATACAGCGGGCTTGTCGACGCCGCAACAGATTCAGATGACGTTGTTTGCATCGTTCTGTATCTTTGACGATGGTGGCTACAAGGCACGAATGCAGAAGATGGTTACCGACCGATTGGACGATTTGTGGTCGACGACCGGCTTCACGCTTCTGCCCGACCCGTTGCGAGCCGGATATTATTCTGAGATGGATATGATGGTATGGGCAAAGAAGTTCTACGGCGAAGAATTTGCCGAGTGGATGAATCAGAATTTCGAACCGCTCGATTTTGTGGTGCGTTTGGCGGCACAGACAGCGGTGGTATTGCTGAATGGGGATGGCTTTGATGGTCCGAAGTGGTCAGTACGAACATCGCTTGCAAATCTGAATAGCGATGCCTATCTGCGGATAGGAACGGCGATACGTGAGATTTTGGATGAATATCACACCTGCTATCTGTCTAAGCAGCAACAATAATTCTATATATGCTCCCTTTGCTGAGGGAGATCCGAAGAGAGGTGTATCGTTTCAACCTGAAGCGATACACCTCTCTCATATAATAATCTCTGCGAACTATTTATTTTTCAATCAGCCAATCTTCGATGGTGCGGGTTTGCGATGAGAAGTTGACGCCTATGCGAACTATTTCGCGACCGTCGATTTCAAAGGGCAATGCATAGTTCCGTTTCTCGATTTGACGTAGTGCCTCTTCGGCCGTTCCGTCAAGTTTTAATTCGATAACGTAGATGTGTGTGGCGGTTTGTAGCGTAACGTCGATTCGCCCTTGCGAGGTCTGTTGCTCGACCTGTGCTTTGAAGCCCAGCATCTTGAATATTAGGAATAGATTATTTTCGTAATAAATCTCCGGCTTGCCGTTCGATAGACCATACGGAACGCCCGCTAGGTAACTTTTTAGAGCTTCCATAAACCTGTCAATCTCATTGGCTCGTAACGCACGACGCAGTTTTAGCAGTAGCGTATCATTTGCGCTTTCATTTTTACCTGTGTACAATGGGAGCAACCCGCTATACAAACCAAATTCAACCTCGTGATTTGGGATTCCAAGTTGAAACGAATCCTCTTCTACGTCATAGCTTTTGATGGTCAGATATCCGGTCTGATAGAGCATGCTAATAAGGTTGGTGTCGGAGATTGAAGTGTTGGAAAGAAGATTAGCTGATACCTCTGGTGTGAGCATATCACGGAGATTCTCATCCGTATTTCTAACTTTTTTGAACAGGAATGACGGAGTGCCACTCTCAAACCATCGATGCCGAATCTTCCGGGCATGCAACGCATTAATCAGACTGAACGGATTGTATATATCAGGACATCGTTGGCTAAAGTGGTAGCCATCGTAATTGTCCTTAAGCATTTGCAGAGCGCCATCGAAACTGATGCTATGCGCATCAGCAAAATCTTGAACGCCATCTTTAAAACTCGTCTTGAGCTCCTCTTCTGTTATTCCGCAAATGGTACTATATCGATCATCGAACGAAATATTACACAGGTTGTTTATGTCGCTAAATATGCTAAGTTTAGAGAAATGACTAACCCCCGTTAGTATTGCGAATTGAATATGTTGGTCATCTTTTTTTAGAACACAGAACATCGGTTTTATGATTGAATCGATCTTTTCGTACAACTCTGGATTAGTCTTTGTGTTCGCTAAAATTTTGTTATAATCGTCGATAAGAATGACCACTCTCTGTCCGGTTGACTGCTTTGCTCGCTCAATGATTTTTGAAAATCTCCAAGCAAAATTATTGTAGTCGCTTGTAATTTCATACATTCGTTCCAATTCCAATAATTGGGCATCAATGTTGTTGTTTAAATCCTCAATCGTTGGTTTAATATTTCCGAAATTTAGACGCAACGCAGGGCGAGGAGTCCAATCAACACCTTCGGCTTGTCCAAGCCACAGACCCTCGAACAACTCTTTTCTTCCTTTACAATAAGCCTCAATGGTGCTGAGCATAAGGCTCTTTCCAAATCGTCGAGGTCGATTCAGAAAGAAATATTTACCCGATTGAATCAACCGGTAGATTACTTCGGTCTTATCAACGTACGAGTATCCACCTTCAATAATCTCTTCAAAGGTTTCGATTCCGATAGGGTATTTGAGGCTCATAACGGTTATACAGAGTTGTATGGTTAATAAACTGTGTAGTTGTATTTGCGAATTTACAACTTTTTTTGTATACAACAAAATAACTGTCCGATAAAACTTATTATCGGACAGCTATATTTGAGTCTAACGAAAAAGTTTAGATGGGTTTGTAGATGAGACCGGGAGCGGCTTCTTTGCCGTCGGGGGTGGTGAGAACGAATGTGAACATCCATTTCACGAGTCGCGTTTCGCGTGCGTTGAATTTGCCTACCGGTAGTTTTATCATCACATCGTTCCAGCCTTTGCGGAGTTTGACCTGTAGAGGTTTACGAACTGCTGCATTCTCGTTGGTGAGGGGCAATTCGTTGTCGAATTCGGTGTGCTGTGAGTCCCATGTCGGAGGCATAATCTCCTCACCGTTTATCCAGAAGCGGCTCTGGCGATAGTCCCAAGTGCCGTTGCGTGGCGGAATATCCTTTTCGGAACGACTGTAGTTCTGAGTCTCAGCCTGTAAGCCTACGGTTTGATCTTTGGGTGAGTAGACGCGTGTCATCGCATAAGCTGTATGATTGGGTTGCGGATTTTCGATCACGCCAGGTATCAGTGTGCCCCAAACATGGCGAAGGTATACACCACCTCCGTAGGCTGGAATTGTGCCGAACACGGAGTCGTTATAGGTATACTCGCGTTTGATGCCTTCGGATTCGGGCGGGAATGCGCGACTCAAATCGCCGTCGTTGGGGAAGGGGGTGGTGATGAGCCATTCGATGTTGCTGTGTTTCACGAATGGTATTTCAACATCTTTAAGCGTTGTGGCTTTGTGATGCAGAAGGCGACGCTCGAAGTCGGCAAACTGGCGGTGATCGTCGGTGTCGGGAGCGGTCATGCGTGTACCTTCGTGGTTGAAGTATTCAGTACCTCCGCCCAACCATGAACGCTCGGCCAGCGCCAGGAGCGCGGGGTAGAGGTTGTTCTGCATCATGTTCTGCTTCTCGTCGGGAACATAACGATCGTTCCATAAACCGATTTCGACTCCGGCAATCTCTTTGTCGCCATGAGTGCGACCATATACCTGACTGCGGTAAAGGGCATTGATGTCGGCATATTGGTCGAAGTGATTGATGTAGTGCAGACGGAGGTCTACGGCAGGGATGCCCGGAGTGGGTTTACCTCGATAACTCCACATGGTGGTCATATCGATTTCGCCCGGTTTGTAGTTCCAGCCGGGATGCCAGGAGATGATACGTTTACCTTTGTTGCGGATATATTCCACCATCTCGGGTACGAATTTGGGGTTGGTGAATGCAACCTCATCGGTGCCGATGTGAAGGTACGGAACGCTGTCGAAAGTTTCGCATACTTCATCGATTAGCAACTTAAGAATCTTCATACCCTCCGGGCTTTGCATGTCGTGACGGAAGGTGCGCTTGAAGGCATCGCTGTGTCCGGGCATATCGATTTCGGGGATGAGGAGTACGTTATGCTCACGTGCGAAGCGTTGTAGGTCGCGAGCCTCTTCGATTGTATAGAATTGACCTTTGTCGCGCACCATATTGTTGGAGTCGTTTAGCATCGGGAAGATGCGGCTTTGCAGACGCCATGCCTGGTTTTCGGTTAGGTGCCAATGGTATGTGTTAAGTTTGAAACGCGACATATTTTCGATTTCGCGTTTCAATTCGGGCACAGATATGTAGCTTCGGCCAACATCCATCATGAATCCGCGCACGCGAAATGCGGGCCAGTCAGAGATTTGACATTGCGCAATCTGTGGTCCTTTTTTTGTCGATGTGGTGAGCTGACGCAGTGTCTGTAGAGCCCAGTATATACCTTTGGCAGACGAGGCTTCGACACGGATTCCATTCGAAGTGATGTTGAGGTTGTAGGCCTCGTCGCTACCGTTCGAACCTGGAATGCTGTCAACGATTGCTCCCGTGATTTTAAATTTTGAAGCTGCATTTTCTGTCGCACCTTCGCTGTTGAGGAAGTCGCGCCATGCCGAGCTCCAAGCAGGCATTGAGAGTGCGTAGCTCTTTACTATTACGTTTTTGTTGTTCCATGTAATGGATTGCGGAGAGGGGAGGAGAGTATACACTCCGTTGTTGGTCGCCGACAGTCCGGAGGCGATGATTAGCGACAGGAGCAGAAGATAGATACGATTCATCATCTGGTTCAGGAATGAGTTTTAAGGTTTTGTATTTGTATAAGCAGCTCACAAAAATTAATCGACATTTTGATTAATTGAGTCTTGA
>QLIP01021812.1_pt1 | contig 13756 bp, 7 predicted proteins | sample 1769771 | NCBI WGS metagenome assembly QLIP01 (sample SAMN09428762, study PRJNA476227) | Gut metagenome, whole genome shotgun sequencing project. | isolation source: cecum | host: Rhizomys sinensis | place: China: Jinsha town of Minqing, Fujian Province | collected 2013-09-23
TAAAATGAGCATCAGCGCCACATAGGCATAGATATTAGTGACGATACCATACTCCGCCTCAGCGAGTTTGACGGTGTAGAGGGGCACTAAGAGCCAGTTGAGAAAACGCCCCACGATGGAGCTAACACCATATATAGCGGTGTCCTTGACAAGACTTTTAATTCCAGCCATTTAGAGATTACTGAGTGCGGAAGGTTGAGCAACAAGCCAAAGCATATCAGACGCTTGGAAGGTCAAATCAGGGGTAAGAGGCACATATTGCTCATCGCGCAGCAGAGCCACGAGCAGAGCGTGGTCCTTGCTTCGCAGGTGAGATTTGGCCAGCGTTTTACCAATGAGGGGCGAGGTGGCGCTCAGCACCAAATGGGTGAGTTTCACATCCTCCTTGGCAGATTCGGCCACATGGTCGGAGCCTTGCTCAATCAGAGGCATCACATCAAGGATTTGTTGCTCGGTGCCTACGATGCCCACCAAGTCGCCAGGGAATAGACGTTCGTCGGGTCCAGGAACGGGGATAATCTTGCCACCGCGCTGAATTGACACAAGGTTTACGCCATGTTTCTGACCAATGTTGCTGATGCTGAGGCGGTCGCCAAGGAAGGGGCAATCATAGCCCACAGTGCCGTGAGCCAGGTGGATATCGTTGACCAGATTATTATTGGCACCGCTGCGTTGCAGCTCGCGCTCATTGAGATTATTGATGAATTTCTTTTCGATTTGGCCGAGGTTGCTGCGCATATTTTGCGAAGAAAAGAGCACCCAGAGCACCACGGCCGTGATGCCAGAGAATAGACCGAGGAGCATGCCATAGTGGGCGCTCACCACAAACACGATGAAGCCGACGCAAATCACCAGGCGACCGAGCGTCATCACCATCAGCGGAATATCGAAGCGCGAATTGACCTCGGTGAGGCGTTGGCGTTCCCATTTCTTGGAGGCGGGCAACGTGAGACCTAACAGGAAGGGGAGCATGGCCACGAGAGTGAGCAGACAGCTGAAGAGGTTGCCCCACGCACCAGGCACCATCTTCAGAATGATGGGCGAAGCAAAGTTACTGAACAACAGAGATATAGCCACAAGCACCACAGTATAGAGCAGCACGCGCCAAGCGTAGCGCTTGAGCACGGAGGTCCAGAGCGAGCGCACCTCGGTCACCTGCGAACCATCTTCCGAGTAGCGATCAATGAGGAAGCGTAGGCGTTGGGGCAGGTGGCGTTCAATCCACTCATAGGCAGGAGTGGACATCTTCATAAAGAATGGTGTGGTGAAGGTGGTGAGCACCGACACGGCCACGATAATCGGATAGATTACGGGGTCGAGCACGCCAAGACTCATGCCTAACGAAGCGATGATGAAGGAAAATTCACCGATTTGAGTAAGCGTGAAGCCCGACTGAATAGCTATGCGGAGCGTTTGGCCCGAAATCAGCATACCAGTGGTGCCCCAGAAGATGCCGCCCACGACCACAGCACACGCTATGACCAGAATAGGCTGCCAGCAGTCGATAATCACCATCGGATTCACCATCATGCCCACCGAGATGAAGAACACGGCACCAAAGAGGTTTTTCACCGGCTCAACAATGTGCTCGATGCGCTCGGCATAGGTGGTGCCAGCCAGAATGGAACCCATGACGAAAGCACCGAGGGCAAGCGAGAAGCCACACTCAACAGCCAGGAAAGCCATGCCCAGACAGAGCGCCATTGAGATAATCAGAAGGGTTTCGTCGGTGAGCAGTTTGCGCACACGGTTGAAGAAGGTGGGGAGCACATAGGTGCCAACCACAAACCAGAGCACGAGGAAGAACACCAACTTAGCCATGGCAAAGAGCATTTCGCCCCCAGCCACCGAGCCAACAGCCACGGAGGACAAAATCACCATCATCAACACCGCAAAGAGGTCCTCAACTATCAGCACTCCAAGCACTTTGGGGGCAAACTTACGATGGCGCATGCCAAGGTCGTTGAGTGCTTTGAGTATGATGGTGGTAGAGGCCACCGAAATCATACCGCCTAGGAAGATGGAATTGATGCTCGAAAAGCCCATAATATGGCCTATGCAAAAGCCAAAGAACATCAAGCCGAGTATACACACCAAACAAGTGATGACGGCAGCGCCGCCGCAACTCATCAACTTCTTAAAACTAAACTCCAATCCTAAGGAGAACAGGAGCACGATTACGCCCAATTCGGCCCAGAAGTCGATATTTTCGGCGTGGGCCAGCGAGGGAAGCCAGATGAAGTTGGGCGAGGCAAGAAAGCCAGCTACAATGTAGCCGAGCACGATGGGTTGGCGTATGCGTTTAAATAGCAGTGTGACTATGGCAGCCAACACTAAGATATAGGCAAGGTCGGATATGAGGGATTCAATCACGGTGCGAGAGATGAATGGTTGTGGTGAAGTTACTTTTTGAGTTCGAAGGAGCGAGAGGTGAGGCGGTAGTTGTCGGCAAAGAGTTCCACGCGGTAGCTGCCAGGGTTGAGTGTGGCAGTTACGTCCCAGTAGATTTTCACGCCAGCAATTTCCTGCCCTTCATATTCAATGGTCTTCTGAGCGGTGGCGTCGAGGCGCGCGCCTTCAAAGGCGAAAGTGATGCCGTTGCCAGGGAGCAGATTGCCCTCGGGGGAGGTGATGCGCAGATAGATAGTCTTTTTGCCCACGGGGGTAGAATTGTTTTGAGGAATGGTGAAAGTGACCATAAGCTGCTTGGCCTTGGTGACATTCTTCTCGTTTTTGCCATTGCTGCGCAGGGCTTGGAGCGACACGGAGCTGACATTGAGTTTTTCGGCCAGCACCATGCGTTCACTCAGGCGCTTATTTTCATCGGCAGTGGTGTTCACCTGCGAAGTGAGTTGGCGGTTATCAGCCTCCAAAGACTCATTCTTGGCGCGAAGTTCTTGGTTTTGCTTGTTGAGTTCATTGATTTGCTCCACATAGTGGCGCATAATCTTCTTGAGGGCTTCGATTTCCGCTTGCAGTTCGGCTATGCGTTGTTTGGAAAGTTTGTCGCGACGCTTGAGTTCTTGGCGGAGTTCCTCCACCTTATTTTTGGTAGCCTCATATTCGGCGCGAATGGAGTCGTTATTGAACATCACCATTTGGCCTTCGTGCTGCGTGAAGCTTGCCGAGAGTTCGTCGTATTCGTTAGAGAGTTGGAGTTGCTCGTTGACCAGTTTTTGCTCTTCGAGTTGCTGCATAGCTTCTTGGGTGGCGGTTTGCTGACGCAGGAGGAGCCACACCAGGCCGCTGACCAAGATGGTTAGCACCAAGATGCCGATAATTGTAAGTTTCTGCTTCATAACGTGGTATAGGTGAAAAACGTAGGGGTTGAATTGACCCTTGCGAGGTCAATTCAACCCAGTGAGGGGGGAGGGGATTATTTCAGGAGGCAGCTTTGACACTTGGCGGCGATTTCGGTGAAGAAGTCGTTGCCCTTGTTGTCAACCAAGATGAAGGCGGGGAAGTCCTCTACTTCGATTTTCCAGATGGCTTCCATACCCAGTTCGGGATATTCGAGCAGTTCCACCTTCTTGATGGAGTTGGAGGCGAGCACGGCAGCCGGGCCACCGATAGAGCCGAGGTAGAAGCCGCCATGTTTGTGGCAAGCATCAGTTACTTGCTTGGAGCGGTTGCCCTTAGCAATCATGATCATAGAGCCGCCAGCGGCTTGGAATTGATCCACATAGGAGTCCATACGTCCGGCGGTGGTGGGACCGAATGAGCCAGAGGCCATGCCTGCGGGAGTCTTGGCGGGACCAGCGTAGTAGATGGGGTGATTTTTGAGGTACTCGGGCATAGGCTCGCCAGCGTCGAGGCGTTGCTTGATTTTGGCGTGAGCAATGTCGCGGCCCACGATGATGGTGCCGTTGAGGCTCAGGCGGGTGCTGACGGGATACTTGTTGAGCTCAGCGAGCACTTCGGGCATGGGGCGATTGAGGTCGATTTTCACCACAACGCCTTCGCCTGCCTTGCGGAGTTCTTCGGGAATAAGTTCACCGGGGTTGCTGTCAAGTTTTTCAATCCAAAGACCCTGAGCGTTGATTTTGGCCTTGACATTGCGGTCGGCCGAGCAGGACACGCCCATACCGATGGGGCAAGATGCGCCGTGGCGGGGCAGACGAATTACGCGGATGTCGTGAGCAAAGTATTTGCCGCCAAATTGGGCACCCAGACCGAGTTTGCGTGAGGCTTCGAGCAGTTCCTTTTCGAGCTCAACGTCGCGGAAGGCGTGGCCCAGTTCGTTGCCTTCGGTGGGGAGATTGTCGAGGTATTTCACAGAGGCTTTCTTCACCACTTCAAGGTTCTTTTCGGCCGAAGTACCGCCAATCACGAAAGCGATGTGATAAGGGGGGCAGGCTGCAGTGCCGAGGCTCTTCATCTTTTCGATGAGGAAGGGCACGAGCTTTTCAGGAGTGATGATTGCTTTGGTCTCTTGATAGAGGTAGGTCTTATTGGCCGAGCCGCCGCCCTTGGCCACGAAGAGGAACTTATACTCAGCACCTTGGCCAGCATGAATGTCGATTTGGGCGGGGAGGTTGCAGCCAGTGTTCACTTCGTCATACATATTGAGCGGAGCGTTTTGGCTGTAGCGCAGGTTGTCCTGGGTGTAGGTGTCAAAGACGCCTTTGGAGATGCGTTCTTCATCGTTGCAGCCGGTCCACACTTGCTGGCCCTTGGTGGCGTGGCAAATGGCGGTGCCAGTGTCCTGACAGAAGGGGAGCTGACCCTTAGCAGCGATTTCGGCGTTGCGGAGCATGGTGAGAGCCACAAACTTGTCGTTGTCGCTGGCTTCGGGGTCGTGGAGGATATTGGCCACGAGTTGGTTGTGCTCACGACGCAGCATGAAGGCGTTGTCGTGGGTGGCTTGACGGGTGAGCACAGTGAGCGCTTCGGGGTCTACCACAAGCATTTCGTGTCCGTTCCAGTTTTCGGTGCGAACATAGTCGGAGGTGAGCAGGTAATACTCAGTCTTGTCGGGGCCGAGGGGGAACATCGGCTGATATTTAAATTCCTTTTGCATATGTGTGATTGTATATGTGTATTAAAAGTTGTAACCTAAAGAGATTTGCCATTCCTGAGAATGAGCACCCTTCAATTGCTCCTTGACGGCGCTGAGGTCGCGACAGCCAGCCAAGTAGTGAACGCCTAAATATAGTTTGTCGAGCATACCGAGACCAACGCCGGCTTTGATGCCCCAGTTGGTGGTGTTATACTCGTCCTTCTTGCCATAGACGCCCGTGATGAGTTCCTCCGGCTTAGAGCTTGGTGCACCGCCGTCAAACACCCATCGGTTAATCGTCTTGGTGCCGCCTAAGCCGAGCGACAGATAGGGACCAGCCTCAAGCGACAGGTCAACAAGATCAAGCATAGGCAGGTGATAGGCCACTATGACTGGGATTTGCAGGTCGTGAAAACTCATCGAGCCATCGTCGAAGAAGGCAACGATTTTGTCGCCGTAAGGCACATTGTAGCTCGTCTTGAAGTTGGAGCGACGAAGGTCGTAGAAAATACCTGGTTGAATGGAAAACGAAGGCCCAACGGCAATGTCGCACACACCGCCAAGAACCAAGCCCTGGTTGAAATCGGTGGTTGAAAAACCTTCGCGACCTCTGAGTCGGTCGCCAGTCATGTCGGAGGTAGTCATGCCCACGCGCACCCCGAATTGCACCGGGCTGTCGGCGTGCACAGAGATGGTTGACGCTCCCGCTGAGAGCACCAACGCGGCCATAAGTTTGCGAACAATATCTTTCATAATGCCCTGCAAATATACAACAATTTTCAAAAATTCCCAAATTTTTTTCACCGAATATTTGCTCCACTCCATTTTTTTGCGTAAATTTGCAGTGTAATAGACTAATCTGTTTTATATGAATTATACCTCACGACTTGCTTTTGTGGCAAGTATGTTTTGCGCTGCGTCGCCCCTGCTTGCGGCAGTGCCTTTGATTAAGCAATTCCAATCAGGAGTCCAAATCTCTGCCATGAGCGATAATGGTCGCTGGGCAGTGAGCAACACTATTAGCGAACGCGAAGATGGCACAAACTTCGGTGCTGGTGGTGCTATTTGGGACCTCGAAACCATGAAGTCAACCACTGTCCGGCCTAATAAGGCTGGTTTTGCGTCAGTGAGCGATGTAACCGACGATGGTCAGTTAATCGCTGGCTCCTGCGCTGGTAAACCCGCCATCTACAACGTGGCCACCGCGTCATGGACCCTCCTGCCCATTCCCGCTGGCACCGTCAGCGGCACGCTGATGTGCATCACCCCCGACGGTCGTCGTGCCGCTGGCCACGTCAACCGCCAGGACGAGTGGGACGCTATCCCCGTGCTCTACGATTTGACCACCAACGAGTTGATTGAGCTCAAAGGTCTCCCCACCACTAATATGAACCTCGACGAGGCAACCTATAGCGACTTTTGCGGCATATCGGCCGATGGTCGCTACCTGCTCGGCCGCCTCTCACAGGAAATCCTCATGCCCGTGTCAATGTGTGCCTACGTCTACGACACCCAAACCGCCACGGTGAAGTATATCGGCTTTACGCCCACCTCCAAGCCAGGCTGGAAACCCGACTACGCCCCCACCCTATTCATCGATATGGCCCAAATGAGCTCCGACGGCAAATATGTGGCTGGCTCGGCTTATATATCTAAAGCCAAAGATGGCTCGGAATGGGCCGACGAGTACTATGTGGCTTATCGCTTCGACACCGAAACGGGCAAAACCGAAATTTTCGATGGCGTATACGACCAAAACATTGCAGCCTTCACCACCGACAACTCTGGCAGCGTGTTTGCCGCCTCGCCCCACGATAGCCCCGTAGCCACGATGCTCATTCGTCAAGGCAACTACTACTATTCGCTGGAGGATATCTTCACCCAAAGCTACAACACCAACTTCTTTCAGACCACCGGCTACACCTGCACAGGCAAACCCTCCTATGTGAGCACCGACGGACGCACTCTCATATCCTATGCCACACCCCAGGACTGCTATCTGCTGAAAATGTCCGACTCCTGGGCTGAAGCCATCTCTCACGTCAACCTCCTGGGCAACTATGCCTCGCAGCCGGCCGCTGGCTCAGTAATGTCGGCCGTGAACGAAATCAAACTGGCCTTCTCGCGCAACGTCGACATGGCTGGTTCGGCCTCGCAAATCACCCTGCGCGATGCCGACGGCAACATCCTGCGCGCCGCCTCCAAGGCCGAAGCCAAGGACAACGTGGTGACCATCAACTTCCGCACCACCAAACTCGAAGCAGGCAAAAACTACACCCTCAACGTCCCCGCTGGACTCATCAGTATGGTGGGCGACATGAGCGTGGCCTGCAACGCCATCACCATCCCCTTCGCTGGTCGCGCCGAGGGTGCCGTGGGTCTCACCGCTGTGCTCCCCGTTTCGGGCACCGCAATGTCGCACATCGACTCCTCCACCAACCCCATCTACCTCACCTACAACGCCTCGCTCAAGATTGCCGACGGCGCCACCGCCTACATCTGGCGCAAGGGCGAATCCGAACCCTACGCCCAACTCAACCTGAGCCTCTACAACGCCAACACCCTGATGGCCTATCCCGTGCAGCGACTCAACCTCTACGATGGTACCGAATATGAAATCGTGCTCCCCGCTGGCTCCGTGACCGACCTGGGCGGATTTGGCGGCAACGAGGAAGTGCGCCTCAACTACTCGGGCACCTACGTGCGCCAAGTGTCGAGCGACGACAAAATCCTCTTCCGCGACAAATGCGACAACTACTCGGGCTTCCTCTTCTACGACGGCGACCGACGCAGCCCCTCTGGTATCCCCGCTTCGTGGGGCTTCAACGCCGATATTCCTTGGCTCATCGTGGCTTCCACCGAGCAAAGCACCGACATGGCTCTGGCCGCTCACTCCATGTACTCCCCCGCTGGTAAGAGCGACGACTGGATGTCAACCCCGCAAATCTATATCCCCGACGATCTCTGCTATCTCTCCTTCGAGGGACAAAGCTACCGCAAAAGTGCCAAAGACCGACTGAAAGTCTACGCCTGGAGCTCGCCCAACGTCTACTCTACCCTCACGGCCGACATCGTGGAAAGCATCCGCCGCGAAGGCACCCTGCTCTTCGACGAGCAATTGCTCCCTGGCTCCTCGGAGGAGGAACTTGAAAATGATTGGCAGCGTTTTAACATTCCCCTGGCCGACTTTGCTGGCAAGAACGTCTACATCGCATTTGTGAACGACAACGAAGCCCAAAGCGCAGTGTTTATTAATAATGTGGAAGTGATCCACGATATGCAATTCCTCGCCTCAGTCACCTCGGCCAGCACCGTAGTGAACCGCTCCGAGCAATCCATCAGCGGTTCAATCACCATAGCGTCGCCCCTGCTCACTGCTGAGCGCATCGACCTGCGCCTGCTCGATGCCTCAGGCAAGGAGGTGAGCGCGGTGAGCACCGAAGGGCTCAACCTCAAGCAGGGTCAAGCCTTCTCCTTCGCGTTCCCTGATGCCCTCCCGCTCAAGCCAGCTGTGGTCAACAACTTCACCATCGACATCCTCATCAATTCCACCGTGCACTCCTCGCTGAAGTCGGGCATCAAGAACCTCACCTTCCAACCCGTGCATCGCCTCTTGGTGGAGGAATACTCTGGCCGCGAGTGCCCCAACTGCCCCGGCGGCTTCTTGGCCATGGAAAATCTGGAGCGCATCTATCCCGATCGCGTACTCCCTGTGGTAATTCGCACCTATCAGAGCGACCCCCTCGGTTTTGGGCTTGAAAGCTACAGTCAAACACTCGGTTTGGACGCTATGGGTGCCCCTTCGGCCGTAGTCAACCGCACCTATGCTTGCTATCCGATGGTGGTGACTGGCAATGACTTCCGTTTCTCGGCCGAGGGTTTGGAGGACGGTTCCTTCACCTGGCTCGATGCTGCGGCTCGCGTGCTCAACACCCCCGCCGACTGCGACCTCAACTTCCAAGCCTCACTCAATGAGGCTGGCCGCATTGAAATCGCTGGCAACGCCAAGTGGGCCGTCAACACCGCTAATATTAACGCCAATATCCTCACAATCATCACCGAGGATGCCTGCGAAACACTCCAAATCAACAACCTCTACAGCTACAACGACCCCGACCTCGGCGAGTGGGGTGCTGGCGGCATCTATGGCTCGCAGGTGGTGACCTTCAAACTCGACAACGTGGCTCGCGGCGTGTATGGCCTCACCTACAATGGCACCCCTGGCCTGCTCCCCTCTTCGCCCGAAGCTGACCTCGATTATCCGTTCAACTTCGATGTGGCACTTCCCTCCGCTGTTGACAATAATGCCAACGTCAAGGTAATCGTTGCCCTAATCAATGCCGACTATGGCACCCTGATCAACGCCGCCTCCGTGAAACTGACCGACAACAGCGCCATCAATGAAATCGGCACTAACCAAGCCGCCGAAGTTCAATACTTCGACCTGCAAGGTCGCCGCGTGGCCTCCCCCTCGGCTGGTCAACTGCTCATCCGCCGTCAGGAAGGCGCACCCGCCAAGAAAATCCGCTTCTAATTAAATGGCCTATAAGCCCCATAAGGCCTATAGGGCTTATAGGCCATAAAAATATTGCGAATAATCGTCACCCACACAATAAGCAGGCCTCAGCAAGCGTTAAAAGAGAAAACATTCACCGCCTATGATTGAAATCTTTACTCCTGAACGCCAAGCTGAGTGCCGCTCACTTGAACCGAAATCGTCCACCCTGCAATTCGTTCGCAACTACGCCCGTGCTTATTGCCCCATGCTCGGTGGTTTCATCCTCAACTAAATATGCTACTCGACAATATCATCGCTTCGGCCACCTCACGTGCCGTCAAAGCCCTCTACGACATCGACGTAAACCACTCCGATATCGTGCCTCAGGCCACCCGCAAGGAGTTTGAAGGCAACCTCACCATCATGACCTTCCCCTGGGTCAAGGCCGCCCGCAAAAGCCCCGAAGCCGTGGGCACCGACATCGGCAACTGGCTCGTGGACAACGAACCCGCCGTAGCGCGCTTCAACGTGATTAAGGGTTTCCTCAACATCGTCATCGAACCTGGCTACTGGACCGCTATCCTCACACACATCCTCGACACCCACAATTATGGCCTGACCACCCCCACCGAGGACTCCCCCTTAGTGATGGTGGAATACTCCAGCCCCAACACCAACAAACCCCTCCACCTGGGCCACGTGCGCAATAATCTGCTCGGCTACTCTTTGGCCTGCATTCTCGAAGCCTGTGGCAACCGCGTAATCAAAACCAACATAGTCAACGACCGCGGCATCCACATCTGCAAGTCAATGCTCGCATGGCAAAAGTGGGGCAACGGTTGCACACCCCAATCGGCCAACAAGAAGGGCGACCACCTCATCGGCGACTTCTACGTGGCCTTTGATAAGCACTACAAGGCTGAAATCAAGGAACTCATGGCCTCCCAAAACCTCACCGAGGAGGAAGCCGCTGCTGCCTCACCCCTCATGGCCGAAGCGCGCGAAATGCTCCGCAAATGGGAGCAAAACGACCCCGAAGTGCGCCAGCTCTGGGAAACCATGAACACCTGGGTATACGAAGGATTTGATGAAACCTATCGCCGCATGGGTGTCAACTTCGATAAGATCTACTACGAAAGCCAAACCTACCTCGAAGGCAAGGATAAGGTGCTCGAAGGCCTCGAAAAAGGCGTGATGTATCGCCGCGAAGATGGCTCCGTATGGGCCGACCTCACCGCCGACGGCCTCGACGAAAAACTCCTGCTCCGCGCCGACGGCACCTCCGTCTATATGACTCAGGATATTGGCACCGCCAAACTCCGCTATCAGGACTTCCCCATCTCCAAGATGATCTATGTGGTGGGCAACGAACAAAACTACCACTTCCAAGTGCTCTCGCTCCTGCTCGACAAACTCGGCTTTGAATGGGGCAAGGACCTCGTACATTTCAGCTATGGCATGGTGGAACTCCCCAACGGCAAAATGAAAAGCCGCGAAGGTACCGTGGTCGATGCCGACGACCTGATGGAAGCCATGGTGGCCGACGCTAAACAAGTATCCTCCGAACTGGGCAAGCTCGACGGCCTCACTCCCGCCGAAGCCGACCAAGTGGCCGAAGTAGTGGGTCTCGGTGCGCTGAAATACTTCCTGCTCAAGGTGGACCCTCGCAAGAACATAACCTTCAACCCTGCAGAAAGCATCGACTTCAACGGCAACACCGGCCCCTTCATCCTCTACGCCTACGCCCGCATCCAATCCGTGCTGCGCAAAGCCGACGAAGCAGGCGTGACCATCGGCGACTTCACTGGCGTGAAACCCGGCGAACGTGAAATCACCCTCATTCAGCGCCTGGCCGACTTCCCCTCAGTGGTGAAAGAAGCAGGACGCGTATACTCTCCCGCCCTCATCGCCAATTACGTCTACGACCTCGTGAAGGAATACAACCAATTCTACCACGATTGCTCAATCCTGCGCGAAGATGACCAAGCCGTCCGCTCCATGCGCCTAAGCCTCTGCCACGCCGTGGCCTCCACCATCCGCACAGGCCTGAACCTTTTGGGCATTGGCGTCGTTAATCGAATGTAAAATCAACCAAACAATCTCTCAACAGAATGAACTACAACATGCCTCCCTACTACGGAGCAACCTCCGGATACTCAGCCCCCGTGCGCGTGGCCGACGTGATGAAGTCCGTCTATGCCAAAATGACCCTCGGCCTCGTAGTCACCGCCCTGGTGGCTCTCCTGGCCAACGTCGGCGGCTTTGTCTACTTCATGGCAATGCACTCGTTCGTCTACTGGGCACTCCTCATTGCCGAGCTCGGCGTAGTGTTCTACCTCAGCTCGCGCATCACCCACATGAGTACCGCCAAAGCCACTGGCTTCTTCTATCTCTTTGCGGCGCTCAACGGCCTCACCCTCAGCTCGATATTCGTGGTGTATACTGGCATATCCATCGCTAAGACATTCTTCATCACCGCCGGCACATTCGGCGCAATGAGCGTCTACGGCTACTCCACCAACCGCGACCTCTCCAAGATGGGCTCACTCCTCTTCATGGCTCTCATCGGCATCATCATCGCCTCGCTCGTGAACATGTTCATGCACAGCTCTGGTCTCGAAACCGTCATCTCCTTCGTTGGCGTGCTCATCTTCGTAGGTCTCACCGCCTGGGACACCCAACAAATCAAAAACATGATTCAAGTGATGCCCAGCTCCTCCGCTGGCCAAATCGCTACCCTCGGCGCCCTCTCGCTCTACCTCGACTTTATCAACCTCTTCCTCTACCTCCTCCGCTTCTTCGGCTCCAACCGCGATTAATCCCCCCACTTCTCCCCTTCCCCACCCCCTCTGGCCGCCCCCAGAGGGGGCTTTACATATCTGGGATTTGAGGAAGTCGGGAAATTTTCGTAACTTTGCAATCAAATTTACGCATTATGAGATATACTTTTGGGGCAGTCTTAGTGCTGGTTGCGAGTTGCGCGGCGGCTAAGGTGACGCCTGACACGATACACGTTTTGAAAGAGGTGGTGGTCAACGAGAATATGGCCCGCCGACGCATTGCTTCGCTCCATATGGGCAGCGAGGTGCTTGATCTCCAAAAACTGCTCTCCACGCCCCAGCTCTTTGGCGAGGCCGACATTATCAAGACTTTGGCTCTGATGCCGGGCGTGCGCAGCGAGTCGGAGGGGATGGGCGGTTTTGAGGTGCGCGGTGGTAGTGCCTACGAAAATTTGGTGATGCTCGATGGTATGACGCTCTACAATCCCTCCCACCTGATGGGAATATTCTCCACCTTCAACGACGACATTATGGGCCATTCCGTGCTCCACAAGGGCCCGATTCCGGCCAACTTTGGCGGTGCGGTATCCTCCGTACTTGAAACCCACATGAAGAGCCCCGATGCGGAGCAGTTCGCGGCCTCAGCGTCGATTGGTTTGCTGAGTGCCAAGGCTATGGTGTCGGTGCCAGTGGTCAAGGAGAAATTGAGTGTGATGCTTGCCGCCCGTACATCCTACGTTGATAAGGTGATGAGCCTCTACCCCGACTTCAAGGATAACGAGGGCGACTTCTACGACCTCAACGCCAAGGTGCGCTATCAACCCTCGGCCGCTCATTTGATTGAGCTGACGGGTTTTAGTGCTCGCGACCGTTTTGCCATGTCCGACCTCATGTGGATGCGCTGGAGCAACAATGCCGCAAGTGTTAATTGGACGGCCCGCGCATCGCGGAGGCTCCGCTTTATCACTACAGCCGCCCTCACTCACTATCAGAGCGACATGGCGCAGTCGCTGCTCGACATGAGCCAGCAAATGAAGAAGTATATCCACACCTACTCCCTCAACGAGCGCGCCATCTGGAGTCTCTCCGCTGCCCACAGCCTGGAATTTGGGTTGCGCTCCGAATTTTTGGGTGTGCAGTCGGGCGAGTTCTTTGTCAATGATCAGCGCATGGCCGAACGCCATTCGGGCTGGGACAATGCCGCTTGGGCACTCTATGAAGGCTCGCTCTCGTCGCGTCTCCACCTGAGCTTAGGCACCCGCTTTGCGCTCTTCCGCGCCCTCGGGCAGCCTCGCTTCCGCGAGTTTACGGCCGCTGTGCTGGAGGAGGCACCCAACTTCGCTTGTCGCACCTACACGTCGCTTGAACCGCGCGCCAGTCTCAAGTTCGACCTCAGCAAGTGCCACAACCTCAAGGCGGGCTTCTCCGTCACCTCCCAACCGCTGCATTTCCTGCGTACGAGCATGTCGTCCATGCCCT
>QLIP01041051.1_pt1 | contig 13727 bp, 9 predicted proteins | sample 1769771 | NCBI WGS metagenome assembly QLIP01 (sample SAMN09428762, study PRJNA476227) | Gut metagenome, whole genome shotgun sequencing project. | isolation source: cecum | host: Rhizomys sinensis | place: China: Jinsha town of Minqing, Fujian Province | collected 2013-09-23
TATTTCAAAGAACTATTGTGATTTTTTAGTGGACACTAATGAATGTTTATACGCGATTTTAATTATCAGTGACTTTAATTATCAGTGATTTTAATTATACGCGATTGTAATTATCAGTGACTTTAATTATCAGTGATTGTAATTATCAGTGATTTTAGTCTTTATCAGCGATTTCAGTCTTTGTACTCGATTTTGAAGACGAGTTTGCGGGATGGGATGGGGGCGCCGTCGGCCAGTACCGAGGGTTGGTGCAGGTCGGCGGGGAAGAAGAGGAAGAAGGTAGCCGGGGTTGCGGGATAATAGTCCACTTTTTCCGGCGCCCACCATGCTACATCGCGTTGGGGATTATATTCCTTCTTGACCGCGGCATTGTACCCTACACCCATCTTCTCGTTTCCGCGAAGCACATACTGCAGGTCGACAAACTTGCGGTGGCTTTCAAAACCGACTTTGGCAGACTCACGCGGAGTGTACTCCGACACCGTTAGCGACAGTCGACCGGGAACAAGCTCGGTCTTCCCAAGGGGTAGGGTGGCCAAATTCTCGGTTGCCAGATACGCGAACATCAGGTCGTACAACTCCTTGTTCTTGTTATACTGGCTTCTGAACTCACTTATATTGACCGACGGGTCGGCATCCGCCTTGAAGCCATGTCGCCACTCCCCCTGTTCGAGCCAGCACTTGTCGCACTTCTCGTCTGCGGTCTGTGCCGAAATGGAACCTGCTAACATTAGCACCACAGCCGACAAAAAATATCTTACGTAACGATTCATGACATCACTTTATTACAAATGAGAAACGGTCGTAAGGGGCATTGCGCCACGCCAGATGTTTGGTCTGCGCCGAGGCACCGAACAGCGGAGAATAGGTGCGTACTTCCACCGTTTTGCCGTCGGGCATAAACTCAAGAAGTCGCAGGAACCCTTCGCCACCGTTACCGCTCATGCCACCACCCAGAGCCTGACAGTTAAACATCATCTGGTGCACATCGCGTCCGGCAGAATTCTTGTCGGTACGGAAACCGGTGGTATACTCATACTTCTCGTTGGGGCAGGCATAATGACCGCAAAGCACCATCACAATATTCTTGGACGGATACACAAGCTTCTGCCAAATCTGTTCGCCGGCATTCACATCCTGCATCTTGTACCCCTCTTTTTTGATACGCTTCGAATCAAACCCTGTGAGGTATGAGTGGGTAAGCACCACCACCTTATGGTCCTTAAAACGGTCGGAGTTAACAAGCTTACCCGCCCAGCTCAGGATAGTATCGCGCGGGGCGAACTCAAGAGCCAATACCAGGAGCTTACCCCAGTTGGGGTCCTTGACCTCCATGGCGGCATTCTCGAGAGTGTGACGCCCGTTGCGACTGATGGCAGTGGCAACCAGAGTGTTGCGCCACTGGTCGTAGTTGCGGCCGATGTTGAAGAAATCGGGGAAACGGGTAATTGAATTTTCCGAGCGCAAGTGACCGTAATCATGATTACCGGTGCTGATAAGGTAAGGCACCTTATTGTCGATACGCTTGAAGGCACCCGAGATATACTCCCACTGCAGGTCGCTGGGGAGATTGCCAAACCGTGGGAACGGGGGGACGATGTTATCATTCTGGTCCACCAGGTCGCCGGTGCAGAGCACAGCCTTCACATTAAGCGTGTCGAGATGGTGGGCAGTCCATGCCATCATCAGGTCGAACATGGGCTGGTTGTAGTCAAACTTGGTATAGTTCTGCGGGTCGCCGAGTAGCACCATGCTGAACGACTTGTCGCTGAGAGGACCCTGACGGTTGTAGTTAACTTGAGCACTTGCCACCCCCGGGAAGAGAGCGGCAAGAGCTATCACAGATTTAATAAGCAGTTTTTTCATTTTTTGACGGGGTATTCGGTACACATAAGACGATAGGGAGCCTCATCCTCCTCAATCTGCGGGAAGCGACCCTTGGGGTCGAGGAAGCGGTTGTCGGCCGAATCATCGTTGGTGGTAGAAACCTCACCCACCAGGCAATCGCCACCCTCACCCCAGAAGCGGTGATAAAGGTAGGGAACGTAGGTGATGCTCTGACCCGGCTCAAGGCGGATGGTTTCACCCGGATGCACCAGAGTGCGCACACCGTCGATGGAAACATGGAAATCGCCATCCACAATCTCTTCGGTAGTGGGGTCAGCCTTCCAGAGCTTCATGCAGAGCGTGCCACCACCGCGGTTGATGATATCCTCGGTCTTGAGCCAGTGGAAATGCTCGGGGGTGATCTGATTTTCGCGCACCACCATTATCTTTTCGCAATAAGTCTTGGGATAGCGGGGGTCGCCATGCTTGCCGTTGCGCACGGTAAAGAGAGTGAGGCCGATATTCTGGAAATCGCCGTGACCGAAGTCGGTGATATCCCAACCCAGTCCGCAGTCGCGCACCTCGTCATACTCCTCACCCTTCTCTGCCCACTCCTCGGGGGTAAACTTGGACCACGCGGGGAGCAGGAAGTTCAACTTTTCCATCAGGGCTTCCGCCTCCTTGATATTCTTGTTTATTTCGCTTCTTTTCATAGCTGATATTATTTGATTTTTCGGTTTAATGTAGTTATATCAGTAGGTTTACTTGTCGGTTTCTTTCAGTAGGTTTACTTGTCGGTTTCTTTCAGTAGGTCCGAAAGTCGGATAGCCTGGAACTGGATGTCCGCCTGACTCCCCTCGTAGAAAATACCGATGGTTTCATCGTCGATCGATGTCAGGCATGAATAACCGGCACCCCACTCCGAGTCGAGCAGTGTCCAGTACTTTTCGGGCCATGTCATACCGTTATCAAAACTCAATTTGATGGTGTGACGGATGCGGGTGTCGGTGTCCGACGGGTTGGAGAATATAAGCACCTGCTTCTTCTCGCCGTTGCGCACATACTCGTGGCGATGCAGCGATGCCTGGCAGGCACACTCTATCAGCGCCTTGCGCGAGGTGGGATGCTGAGTCCAGGTGGCGCCCCAATCGGAGGTAACCGCCACAGCGCGACCATTACCCTCCTTGCGGCGACGGTTGGCACGGTGACGTGCATTGAGCATAAGCGAATGGTCGGGAAGCTCCACTACCTGACACTCATTGGTGTTGTAGGTGGCGGGGCGTCCGCACTTCCAGCTCTCCCCCCCGTCGCGCGAATAGATAATAGTGGAGAAAGCCTCCCCCTTTTCGTCGCGACCCTCGGCGGGGAACACCAGGGTACCATCGTGGGTGATGATGCCTCGGCCGGGAGCCGGAGCAAGCAACCACCAGGTGGAATCCTTAACCTGACGGGTAATATTGATGGGGGCACTCCATGTCTTGCCGTCGTCGGTGCTCTTTGCCATCAGAAACTGACAGCTGCGCTTGATGTCATACCCCGGTTGTGAGCCAAACGAACGCCACTGATGGTTCCACACGCGTGAAGTATCATTGAGATTTTCCACCCACTTGCCGGTTTTGGGGTCGAGGATGCCGTGCATCCAGAGCCCGGTGGCATAGAGGGTACCGGTGCGGGGATCGCAAAGAATCGAGCCGTCGCTGACACCGTTGTACCGTTCGGGGAGACCACCGTAGCGCCCCATGTCGAGCACCTTGATGATGGGACCCCAGGTGCGACCACCATCCTCCGAGCGGTTGATGGCTATATCCATATCCCCCTGCAGGTCATCATCGCTCTCGTTGCGGGCATCGTAGAGCGCAATCAGCGACCCCCGGGTGGTGGTGATGAGTCCGGGGATGCGCGACGTGTTTACACCATCCTGACCCGACTGGCGCACAGCCACACCTACACGCTGACTTGTGGGGAGGATACCACCGGTGGGTAGCGCACCGACTGATGTTCCTAATTTGGTGCACGCAACATTGATGCGGGCATCGGGGGTGGCTGCATCATCCTTAAGCCGGAGAGTGAGCCACAGGTCGAGAGTATCGCTCTTGACAGTATATTTTGGGGAGAATCTTAATTTTCCGTTTTTGAGGGTCACGGTCTGCAACAGCGAGTCGGGGAACGACTGGCGGTATCTGTTGCTGCGCGTACCGGCGAAGAGAGATGCGGACATCACGGCACCGGGGGCGTTAACCTCGGTCAGCGAGAATGTCAGGTCCTTTAGTTTATAGTTTTTTACTTCCGGTGTGACGATGCGCACACGCATCACCGGACTATGTTTTTTGAGAGTGAGAAGCGGCACGTTCATCGGCACGCTCTCTGCTTTAAAGCCAGTCGCCTTGGCGATGGCGGCGCTGGGTTGCGCCGCCATTGCCAAAACGAATAGCATTCCTATCAGTTTATTTGAACTCATTACTTGTAACCTTCGGTTTGTGTAATTCTGGGGTTGGTGTCGATACAGCTCTTGGAAACGGGCCAGAGAGTAACGTTCTTCTCATTCTGGCGACCCACAAGAGTTGAGATCAACTCAAATTCCGAATTGGTGCGGAGGTACAACCACCACATCTTACCTTCGGCAGCAAACTCCATCTTGGACTCGTCGATGATGGCATTGCGCACACCCTTCTTGTCGAGACCGGCATAGTAGTTGTCAACGCCGCGGGCACGCTTGGCAACCACGTTGATGGCAGCCATAGCCTCCTGCTGACGGTCGAGAGCGTTGAGCGCTTCAGCCTTGAGCAGATAAGCCTCGGGGAGACGGTAAAGGGGCATATCATTTTCCCAGAGACGGGTTTCGTTGGCCCATGTACCTTTGAACTTGACAAACATACGGCTTACGCGGAGGTTCTTGACCATGAAGTCCTCGGTATAGCGACGCACTGTAGCCTGACCACGGGTGTCGGTGGGGTCGGCAAGCAGGAAGTCGGTATAGGCATCGGTGGGGACAAGATACTGTGCATGCGACCCGCAGGGTACGTAGTCTTCGCTGTAACCGGCCGAAGTAATCTTGGCATGGTCCGAACCCACGGCGAGGAAGAATGCAAAGTAGTTGGGAGAAGCACCGGCAGTTACATTTTCACCTACGGTATAGGGGAATGTGAAGATAAACTCGTTGTTGTTTTCGTTCTTCACGCTAAACACGTCGGCATAGTTGGGGAGGATGGTATATCCGCCGCCGATTACGGCATTGGCAGCCTCGAGAGCCTTCTCGTATGCAGCCTTGCCGCCGCCGAGACGGGCACCCTTCCAGAGGTAGTAGTCAGCGCGGAGCATATTGATAGAACCCTTCGAAGCCTTGTGCAGACTCTTGGCAGTGGGCATCAGCTTGATGGCCTCTTCAAGGTCCGACTCAACCTGAGCAAACACATCGGCCTGAGGTGAGCGCGACGGGTAGAGACCCTCCTGGAACTCCGACTCGAAACCGGTGGTAAGCAGCGGTGCGTCACCCCATGTGCGGGCTATGGTATAGTAGCAGTATGCACGCACAAAGTAGGCGTTTGCCAGCGCATCGTTCTTGGTAGCCTCGCTCTGGAACTTGATGGTGGGAACATATTTCAGCACCAGGTTGGCAGAGTTGATTACGGTGTAGAGCGCCGACCAGTTGGTACCCTCGTCCGAAGAAAGAAGCACGTTGGTCCCCACACGGTTGTAGAAGGCATTGTTAACGCTTCCCGACTCATAGAGGTTGGAGCGGAGGTCACCCCAGTTGAGCAGGAACATTGATGTGGTTTCTCTCAACTGTGTGTACATACCGTTGAGGGCTGACTTGACGTCGCTTTCCTCGGTCCACATCGACTGCGAAGTCACCTTGCTGGGGAGGTTTGCATCGAGTGCATCGTGACATGATGTCACCAAACCGGACACGCCGAGAAGTACTGAAGCTAATAATATTTTGGTGTTCATGATTGTTTGTTGTTAGAAGGTTACTTTCACGTTGAATGAGAACTTGCGGATCGGAGGATAGGTATTGAAGTTGGTAGCATAGCTGTTGGCAGTACCCATCTCAGGCGAAAGACCAATTACGTCGGTAAAGTAGTGCAGGTTGTTGCCGGCGAGCGACAGACGAACATCCGACATACCAGCCTTTCTTACCCACTTGTTGGGGAGCATGTAGCTCAACGAAACCTCACGGATGCAGAGGTAGTCGGCCTTCTGAACAAAGATGTCCGAGTTGTCGCGGTAGTTCTTGTTCAGGTCGTCAGAGTCATTACCCGAGAAGCGAGCATACTTGGCAGTGCTGGGGTCGTCACCCACGTTCCAGGCCTTGAGGATTTCGCGGGGGAGCGAAGTGTTACCACCCATGAAGTTACACATCTGGCGCTGCAGATAACCGTTAGAGATTGAGTGACCGAGGGCAAAGTCCAGATATACGTTAAGCGAGAGACCGCCGTAAGTAAAGGTATTGCCGAGACCGCCAGTGGTGGTAGGCATTGTGTTGCCGAGTTCGTACATATCCGAGCCGTTGATGATGCCGTCGCCGTTGAGGTCGCACCACTCGTAGTCACCGATAGTCTTCTTGCCGACACCCATCTTCTTACCTGTGGTCCAGTCCCAACCCTTGGAGCTGGTGTCATAGTTAGCCTTTTCGGCCTGTTCCTTGGTGGTGATGATATAGGCGTGCTTGTAACCGTAGATGCGTCCCAGAGGTTCACCCTCGGCGCGGCCACCGAATTCGATGGTGCTGCCGTCGGCCATCTTCACTGTGTAACCACCCACACGGTTCTTGTCGCGCTTGGCGCTACCCTCACCTTCGGGGAGCTTGAGCACCTTGTTCTTCACATAGGTCATGGTGAAGCGTGAAGACCATTCAAACTTGTCGGTAACGATGTTGCGGGTGTTAACCTCGAGGTCGAAACCGCGGAAGCGAACCTTACCAAGGTTGGTGAGCACACTTGTAAAGCCCGATGTGTTGGGGAGTGTCTTGGTGGTAATCAGGTTGTCGGTAATCTTGTTGAAGTAGTCAAAGCCGAGCGATACGCGGTTGTTGAGTACAGCAACATCAAAACCGGCGTCGAGCTGAGTTGTCTTTTCCCAAGTCAGGTCGAAGTTAGGCATCGCGCTGGTAACGAGCGATGAGCTGCCGTCGTACTTGGTGGTGATGTCATAGAGACCCAGTGCATCGTAGTAACCTACGGAGTTGTTACCGGTCTGACCGTAGCTGACACGCCACTTGAAGTTGTTGAGCCAATTGATGTCGCGCATAAATTCCTCAGAGCTCATGACCCAGCCGGCAGAAGCACCCGGGAAGAAGCCCCAGCGGTGACCCTTGGCAAAGCGAGAAGAACCGTCCTCGCGGCAGGTAAGGGTAAGGAGGTAACGCTTGTCATAGTCATAGTTGATACGACCGAAGTAACCGATGTTGACATCGCTTTCGATAAGTGAAGTTGCCGAGGGGTTGGTACCGGCGTTGAGAGTAGTAATCTTGTCGGTAGAGTGACCGTCGGTCGAACCGCTGAATGTGCGGCTGCTGTAGTTCTGGAACGAGTAACCGGCCAGAAGGTTGAAGTTGTTCTTCTCAGCAAGTGCAAACGAGTAGTTTGAATAGAGCTCAAACTTGTAGCGCTGGATGTCGGTGTTGCTGGCAGTAGCCTTGCGGGTACCAACAAGCGGGTCGGCACGGTGGAACGAATCCTTGTAACCCTGGTTGTTGAAGAACGAACCCGACGCAACGATGTGCCAGAGCTTGAGGGGTTCCCAGTCGAGGGTACCAACAAGACCGGTACGGTTTACGCGGTTGGTGTCGTCGTTGTAGTAAGAGTAGAACAGCGGACCGGGAGATGAGGAGTTGGGACCGGGGGTGGGGGTACCATACCACTGGTCGTCGCTTACATAGTATTTGCGCTGAGTGGCGGGAATCATCATACCGCGGGTAATAACCTGATACTGGCTTGCATAAGCCTCGGTATTGGTCTGGCTGAAGTCCATGGACGATGTGAACTTAAGGTTCTTGCGGATTTTAGCCACCACGTTTGTGCGGGCGCTGAAACGGTTGAACCCTGAGCCCACAGCCACACCGCTGTCGTCGGCATAACCGAGCGATGCGTTGTAGTTAAGGAAGTCCGAACCACCCTCCACGCCGAGGTAGTAGTTCTGCCAGAGAGCAGGGCGGAAGCACTCTGCTGCCCAGTCGTTGTCTTCAAAGATAAGGGTCTTGGTGGGGTCGAGCGGGTCGACGCACGATTTCCAACCAGCCGGAATCTGCTCTCCATCCTTGAGATAGCGGGTAGAGAACTTGGACTTGTCGGTATTGGCCGATGAGTATGCATAACCATCCTGATAGAGGCGTTCGGGGCTGGGGTTTGAAGCCCAGCGGTCGCGCATCAAGGGTACTGCTTCTTCAGCCGTGAGGTATTCAATCATACGCTCGGTGTTCTGATGAGCAAGACCAGCCTCAAATGTGATGCGCATCTTACCCTGCTTACCCTTCTTGGTTGTGATGAGCACAACACCGTTCGAAGCGCGAGAACCGTAGATGGCAGACGAGGCTGCATCCTTGAGAACTTCGATCGACTCGATGTCGTTGGGGTTGATACCAGCCATGCTGCGTTCGATACCGTCAACAAGCACCAGAGGGTTGTTGCTCTGGCTGATTGATGTACCACCACGCACCAGGAAGGTAGGCTCCGAACCGGGCGAGTTGTCAGTGTTGAATACACGCACACCGGCAATCTTACCCTTGAGACCGTCACCAACGGTGTTGATGGGGGCACCCTCAAGAGTGGCACCACCGATCGAGGCGATTGACGATGATACGGTGCGCTTGGACTGTGTGCCGTAACCTACCACCACGAGTTCGTCGAGCTGGTCGTTGGCAGGAGCCATCTTTACTTCTACAGAAGGCTGACCGTTTACCTTAATATTAACGGGAGAATACCCTACATAGGAGAACTGCAGAGTCTCGCCGTTGGAGACCTGAAGTGAGAATTGACCGCTAAGGTCTGTCGTGGTGCCACGGGCGGTTCCTTTTACGGAAACTGAGACACCGGTCAGTTTTTCGCCAAGCTCATCCACAACTGTACCCTTCAAGGTGTAGGGGGCAGCTACCGATGTCAGCGATATGCTGAGGATGGCAAGGAGCACTGTGAATAAATGTTTCATGATCACTAAGTTTTATGAAAGTATTGAGTTAGAGTTATTTCGCGTACTTGAAGAAGTCGGTCTGCTCAAGCTCCTGACGGGTCTGCTCAAGCTCCTGGTCCGAGCAGGGAGCGATGGGGAGACGGCAGGGACCGCAATCGAAACCGGCAAGCTTCATAAAGATTTTACCGGCGCGGGTGCCACCACCGTGCTTGATGAGCACTTCGATAATCTTCACAACCTTGGCCGAGGCTTCGCGAGCCTTGTCCATGTCGCCGGCTGCCGAAGCATCAAGGATTTCCTGATACAGACCGGGAACGTAGTTGTAGGTGCTGCCAACGCCACCGAGACATCCGCATGCCACACCGGCAATGAGAATCTCGTCAAAACCGTTGAGCACCTCATAGCGTCCACCCTCAACAGCAAGACACATCTGCATCTCCATCAGGTCGTTGTGGGTAAACTTCACGCCGCGCAGGGTGGGAATCTGCTTGCCACCTTCGCTCAGAAGCACCGGCACGGGGAGATAAACACCGGTCAGCGACGGCATGTGGTAGTAGAAGAAGGGGAGCTCGGGGGCAGCGGCTGCCACCGGCTTAAGGAAGTCGATAAGGGTCTGCACATTGGCAGGTTTGAAGAAACAGGGGGGCATGGCGGCAATCATGTCGGCGCCAACTTCCTGAGCGTGTGCGGCAAGCGCTACACACTGCGGCTGGCTCATGCCACCCACATGCACAATTACCTTGAAGCGTCCGGCGGCTGCCTTTACCCAGGCTTCTGCTACGGCCTTGCGTTCTTCGGTGGTGAGCGACACGCTCTCTCCCGATGTTCCGCACACAAACACACCGTTCACGCAACCTTTGGCTGCAATGAAGTCGGCATAGGCGGGAATAGCGTCTACGTTTACTGTTGTATCAGCGTTCATGGGAGTGAAAGGGGCGGAAATAAGCCCGCTTAACATAGGGTTTTTCATTTGTTGAATTGTTGTTTAAAATTGTCTGTGTCTATTTTTTCTGTTATTTTCTTTCTTTTTGAGGAGCGGGCGCCGGGAAGAACCAGCTGGCCAGGTAACCCACCGCAAAGCAGGTGATAAACCCGGATGCTGTGTACAGGAGCAGATGGAACGTATGGAAGCGTGCCACAAAGAACTGTACCACCATGCTCACCACGATACCGATAATTGCTCCGCCGGTGTTGGCGCGTTTGGTAACCATGCCGAGCACAAAGAGACCACCCATGGCACCGAGGATGAGACCGAGAATCTTGTTAAACTCATCCCAGAGCGACGATATGTTCCAGGTTGCCATCAGGAAGGCGAACGAGAGGCTGATGAGTCCGGCAACGCAGGTGGCAATCTTGGCACTCTTAAGCGAGCCTGCACCCTTGTTGGTGATGCGCGGGTAGATATCCACGATATAGGCAGTAGCCACCGAGTTCATGCTCCCCGAGAGTGTAGACATAGCTGCGGCAAAGATGCCGGAAATCAGCAGTCCGGTCAGTCCGGCAGGGAGCTGGGTAAAGATATACCAGGGGAAGATGGCATCACCCGAATTGACGGTGATGCTTACCCCCTCGGGGTGCACCTTATAATATACATAAAGGAGTGTGCCGATAAGGAAGAAGATGATGGTGGCGGGGATGGTGAGCAGGGCGTTGGTCCATACACTCTTCTTGGCTGCTGTCTCGGTGCTGGTGGTGAGATAGCGCTGCACCATGCTCTGGTCGGTGCCGTAGGTGGTGATGTTGGTGAAGAACGATGCCAACAGCACGGTCCACACCGTGGCGTCGGTAAGGTCAAACCCGGTCGAACCGAGGCTGAACTTACCGTCGGCAGCCGCTGTTGAAATTGCCTGGGTAAAACCACCAGGGATTTCGAGCGATATGAAGACAATCGACAACAGCGCTCCACCCAACAGGATTATAACCTGAATGGCGTCGGTCCAGACTACAGCCTCGATACCGCCGAACATGGTGTAGATGATGCTGCACACACCCATGATTCCGATGCAGAGGAAGATATCCATCCCGGTCACGACGTTGAGGGCAATCGACGGGAGGAAAAGCACCACACCCATGCGCCCCACCTGGAAGATGATGAATGCAAGACTGCATATCACGCGGATCAGGGCACTGAAGCGGATTTCAAGATACTGATAGGCGGTGGTGATGTTCAACCCTCGGAAGTAGGGTATGAACAGGAGTACTATGACGGGTGCTACAAAGACAATACCGGTGTTGAAAAGAGCATAGCTCCAGTCGGTGGCAAACGCCTTGGCGGGGATGGCCATGAAGGTGATGGCGCTGAGTGCGGTACCGAACAGGCTCAGACCTGCTGCCCACCACGGTATGCGACCTCCACCCTTGAAATAGTCGTTGGTGTTCTTCTGGCGACGTGCAAAGTAGAACCCGATGAATGCGAGCAGACAGAAGTAGGCGGCAATCACAATCCAGTTCAGCACACCCATCGAGCTGTCACCCTTTATCAACTCACCCTTTACATAAACGGGCTTGGCATCGGGAGCCACCTTGACAATGGCAAGGTTTTCGTTGTCGACTCTCACAAACCCCAGTGTCTCGCCCGGCAGCGACGATACGGTTTCGGGCTCGGTGAGTGCATTGGTCACGGTGTGGTAGCGGTACATTACGGTTTCCCCCTGCTCGTTATTGGCAAGCAGAAGGAGCTGGTTGGCTCCGGCTGCAACTGCCGATGTCACCCCCTTTGGGAAATTGCAGTTCAGCTTGGTCCATACGTTTCTTGTTAGGTCGTATGCATATCCGGTGGTGTACCAGGTTGCGGTATCGCCGGCTAACCCCTCCCCTCCTATTATATATAGGCTCTGATTGGCGCCGTTGCTCTGCACTGCAATTGCCGCTCCTCCGCGGGGAGCGCCGGGAATCTCGGCAACCTGCTTCCAACCCTCGGCCAGAGATATCGGGTCAATCCTGTATATTACCGAACTGTTTCCGCTCATCGGGAGTCCGGAGGCGTAGACGGCGTTGTCATATGCCACCCCAAAAACATCCGACTTGATATTCTGCGGTGCGGGCCACGACACCAGCGGTGTGTTGACCGCATCGGACACCATGGCAAACGACAGCTTCCCGGTCACTGCATTTCCTGCCACCACAAACCCCGTGGGGGTGGGTATAACGGACGAGTGGTCCCAAATCTGTGCTGCCGAAAACGCCGATTGCAGAGTTTTCGATTCCGGCTGTGCGACATGGCTCCATTTCACTGCCTCGCGACCGGAACCCGCGGCAGTGGCAACTGCGCCAAACGGGAGCAGCAGTGCCAGCAATGTCAGTATTTTAATTCGTTTCATATTCTATTAATTTTGGTAGTTCTCTGTTTAGTTTGTCGGCAGGTCACTAATCATCGATTTCAATTCCTCGGGAAGCTCGCGTTTAATTTCGAGCGTTTCCAACCCCCGGTTGCGGATAATTTCGCGATAGACAAAGAAGTGCTGTTCGATGGCTTTGCGGTAGCCGTCTTCATCACCGGTCTTTATCAACTCAAGCAACTTCTGGTGAGTCACCAACTCCCCCTGCTTGCGTAGCTCTGCATTGGTGCGGCTCACGTAGCTGCGCAGGTTGGCTTTCACAAACTCTATCACTGGCTGGATGATAGACTGGAAGTTCATGATGGTCTTGTTGCGCGTTATCTCGTAGAGCTTGGAGTGAAACTGATGCTCCGAGAGATTGGCATATATGTTTTCCCCCATCGCCTCCTGCATGTGGAGAATCTGTTCCAGTTCCCAGATATCCTCGTCGGTGACGTTCTGGAAAATGAAACCGGTTATCCCCACCTCGAGAGCCACGCGGAAGGCAAGCAGCTCGAGCAGCGCCTGGCGGCTCATAAGCTTGGGGCGGATGGCCCGCTGCATACCCCCGAAGATGGCAGGTTCGGTAAGAATCATTCCGCGGCGGGTGCGGCTCTCTACCATCCCCATCATTTTAAGACGGCTCAAAGCCTCGCGCACCACATTGCGGGTCACCCCCAGCGACTCCGAAAGCTCGGTCTCGGAGGGTAGTTTGTCACCAATCTTAAAATCCTGATTGGTAAGGTAAGTGAGGAGTTCCTCCTCTACACGGTCCACAAGTGTAACCGTTGTGCTTTCAATTTTCTGGATATTCATGATTATAGGTTTGCAGATTAAGCTGTGAAGTTGTCAGATACCCAAGCCCCATCCCCTCCGATTAATCGGAGGGGTATGGATGAGACTTGTTACTTCAGAGTAAATTTAGTGGAATTAATGATGTTGGCCGATGATGTGGCTATGTGAGCGTTAAACTCGCCCGGTTCTGCAACCCACTGGTGGGTGCGGTCGTCAAAGTAGCTGAGCTTGTCGGGGGTGATTTCGAACTCTACGAATCTTGTTTCGCCAGGTTTGAGCTCCACCTTCTTAAAGTCCTTAAGCTCCTTGACCGGACGGGGTAATGACGACTTGAGGTCGCTGATATAGAGCTGCACGGTCTCGGCGCCGGTTCGCTGACCGACATTGGTTACCGGCACGGTGATTGTGATTTTACCATCCTTACCCATTGTCTTGGCGTCGGCACAGGGTTTACCCACCTTAAACTGTGTGTAGCTGAGTCCGTGACCGAAGGGGAACATCGCCTTGACCTTCTTGCTGTCGTTCCAGCGGTAACCGGTCAGTGTCCCCTCGGCATAGTTGCAGTCCACCAGCTTCGAACCGTTGCCGCGGAGCTTGCCGGGATAGGCGTCCATGGCGTGGGCACCTACATCTTCAAGTCGTGCGGGGAAGGTCATGGGGAGT
>QLIP01031430.1_pt1 | contig 13687 bp, 9 predicted proteins | sample 1769771 | NCBI WGS metagenome assembly QLIP01 (sample SAMN09428762, study PRJNA476227) | Gut metagenome, whole genome shotgun sequencing project. | isolation source: cecum | host: Rhizomys sinensis | place: China: Jinsha town of Minqing, Fujian Province | collected 2013-09-23
CAGCCTATCATGCTGTCCCAGCATGCTCCGTTTTCTCCATTCATATACCCACTGTTGATTTTTGATACCATAACATCCCTGCTCCATCCGTTGCGCGTTGATTCAAGTATGTAGAATGCTCGTTCCGCATTGTTCTTGAGCTTTGGAAGCATGGAAATATGATGATACCAACTTATGGTTGTGAGAGGAATTTCTACATATTCCTTTCCGTCCGCTAATTCTGCAAGTGCCGCTTGCGATATTGGCAAGTCCTTAAATTCTGCAAGTGGCACTTGCAGAATTGGAAAGTCCGGATAATTCTCAGCCAAACGTCTCATATAGTGCAGATTTCTAACTGAGTAACCCTTGTCGTCCGGAAACTTACGTGTCAAGTCTATGGACAACTGCTCAATAACCTGCGATCCCCAACCAAGTGTTTTTTGCTTCTGGAGGATATCATTGCCAATGCTCCAATAAAGTGTAAGCATATCGGTATTGACATGAATGGCGGCATTGAGTTTTGCTTGCTCAATGAGATTTTCTATTCTACTACGCCATTCTACATAGCCATTTGGAACAATATGTATATCAATTTCATCTTTCATATCACAAAATTACACATTTATTTTGAGAATCAAATCTGTTTTACTCGATAATATCCAGCGAGTTCATGCGGGCGCCGATCTTGTCTGTTTCGGCGGCGGCCGGAGTCCGGCAGACATATTGAGCATAGACCTTCTCGGTGACGTCCGTAGAGCCATGACCGAGGAAACGGCTGACCACCGACATCGACAGTCCACCCTTGAGGGCACTGACTGCAAACGAGTGGCGAGCCACAAGGTGAGTAGCAGCTTTATTCAGCGTAAAATTGGGAATCGTAGTTGGTAAAAATTTCTTACCAACTGAAATAATAACCCCGAATCTCTGAATCAGTTGTCAAGAAATTATTGACAACTGTCGCAATTTTTGCGACCATTGAATTCTACCTGTATGGGAATAGACTGGTCACAAACCGTGACCGGTTGTAACATAAGCCCACAAACTGTGACCTCATGCGGCGCCCTGATATTCCAATCTGGAATATCAAATCGTCAATACTCACCATGGTAGGAGGATTTGGCGTATTCGATGTAAGATAGTCAAGCAAATTATTTGGCGCATTTCTAAGTTGCTGCTAATCAGCAATGGTTATTTCGTCAAAATTGTAGCAAAACCGCTATAAAACACCAATGGCCAAACAAATTATTATTTGCTTGGCCATTGATTATTAGTTATTTAGCGCGATTTTCGCGATTAATATTCCTCCTCGTTGAAGAAGAAGTCGTCTTTTGAGGGGTAGTCGGGCCAGATCTCTTCGATGCTGTCGTAGATCTCACCTTCGTCTTCCATCTCCTGCAGGTTCTCGATTACCTCCAACGGCGCTCCACTGCGCATCGCAAAGTCCAACAATTCATCTTTTGTTGCCGGCCACGGCGCATCTTCCAATTTCGATGCCAATTCTAATGTCCAATACATATCTGTCTTATGTTTTATAGTTAATATTTCGGTTCCTTTATAGTTAATATTTCGGTTTATTTCCTTGATTCGGTTTTTTCTTGATTCGGTTTTTTGAGTCTGATAGTAGTAGGCTCTGGTTTGAACCGATTATCCAGTTCCATCCTATCTGTTTCACATAGGTTCGCACACTTCACTCGTAGGTTCATGCGTTACCTATGGTTCGTACACTTCACCCGAAGGTTCGCGCACCGCCTAAGTTCGTACATTAGCCACGCCGCTACGATTGGCGCCAGGTTATCTCTTCTACTCCTTGTGTGTGGTTGAGATTGCGCGCGAGTATGAAGAGGTAGTCCGACAATCGATTCACATATCGTATCACTGCCTTATCTACATAGCTTTCCTCCGCCAAGTCGAGGATGCGACGCTCAGCCCGTCGACAGATTGTCCGCGCCATGTGGGCCTTTGCAGCTGCTTCCGAGCCGCCCGGCAATACGAATGCCCGGATTTTCGGCGTCTGCTCATCCAGCTTGTCTATCCAGCTCTCCATCTCCGCGATTTTCGTTGGCGTCAAGCTTCGACATTCCGGCTCCGTTCCCTCTGCCACGCCTGTGGCCAGATAGCATCCAACGTTGAAGAGTTCATTCTGCACCTCCTGGATTTGAGCTCGCGTTTCGGCTTTGCACGCAGCGTCTGCTCCTACCATACCCAATGCCGACGACAATTCGTCGATTGTGCCATACGCCTCCAGTCGAGCGCTATTCTTCGCCACTCGTTCGCCGCCAACGAGCGAAGTTTGCCCGCCGTCGCCAGTGGCTGTATATAACAAGCTTTTAGCCATTTTATATCTGATTTTTTTAATTTGTAACGTCAATTATAGAATATTGTTGCATGATTTTTGCCGCGCTCTTAATTTTTTTTTGTAGTTTTGTATTCTAATTCAGTTTAATCATGAGCGACAATCAGCAATACATAGTTAGTGCACGTAAATACCGCCCCGCTTCTTTCCAGTCGGTGGTTGGTCAACGTAACCTAACCTCAACCCTTAAAAATGCCATCACCAGCGGACGCATCGCACAGGCTTACCTCTTTTGCGGCCCGCGTGGCGTGGGCAAAACTTCGTGTGCGCGTATCTTTGCCCGCACCATCAACTGTCTTTCGCCCACTCCCGACGGCGAAGCTTGCGGCGTGTGCGAATCATGTCAAGCCATCGCAAAGGGCAATTCTTTTAATCTTATCGAGCTTGATGCCGCTTCAAACAATAGCGTCGACGATATTCGTTCTCTTATTGAACAGGTTAATATACCGCCCCAAATGGGCCGATATAAGGTGTTTATCATCGATGAGGTGCATATGCTGTCGTCGCAGGCCTTCAACGCTTTCCTCAAAACTCTCGAAGAGCCACCCAAGTATGCAGTCTTCATTCTCGCCACAACCGAGAAGCACAAGGTGATACCCACCATCTTGAGCCGTTGCCAGATCTACGATTTTAAGCGCATCACCATCGATGACACCATCGACCATCTGGCATATGTAGCTGCCGACCTCGGCGTTACAGCCGACCGCCGTGCACTGGGAGTCGTGGCGCGCAAAGCCGATGGTGCCATGCGCGATGCCCTCTCAATCTTCGACCAGGTCTTGGCTTCATCGCAAGGCAATCTTACATATGAAGCGGCGGTCGAAAATCTTAACGTGCTCGACTACGACTATTATTTCCGCCTTGTCGATACCTTCGCCATCGGTGATATCTCGGGCGCACTCCTCTTATATAAGGAGATTCGCGACAAGGGTTTCGATTCGCTCTTCTTCGTCAACGGACTCGCAGGTCATGTCCGCGACTTGATGGCCGCCGCCGATCCGCGCACGCTGCCTCTGCTCGAAGTTGATGCCGAAACTGCCGCTACCTTGCGTCAGCAGACATCGAAACTCCCCCTTCAATGGTACTACGCGGCCATGAAGATTCTTAATGATTGCGATTACAACTACCGCGCATCGTCGAACAAGCAACTTCTCATCGAAGTCGCCTTGATTCGATTGTGCCAGCTTCTGAAACCCGCAACACCCCCTTTTGATTTAGCGGAGGAGCTACCCGCCCTCCGCGACCCCAAACTTCAGATCATATCGCGACCCGCGGCCGTGACCGAATCGTCGCACCCTGTCGCAATTAGCGCTGAGTCCGTAACTACCGTTCAAGAGACAACACCTCAACCTCGACAGTCTCAAGCGCCGAGCACTGAGTCAACCAACGCCGCGGCGAAACCGGCGACTAAACCACGCAGAAGCTCGCGCCTCTCCACCTTCCGACTCACCGAAACACCCGAAGAGAATCAGGCGGCCGAACAGCCTAAGGATCGTCAGTTCAGCCTCGAAGAATTCGAGGCGGCATGGAATCAATTCATCGCCGACAACAGCGAACTGGTGCTCCTCACGAATGGTATGCGCACTGCACGCCGCGAACAGTTGTCGTCCACCCACTTCCGCGTCATGGTTAGCCATCCTGCCGAGCTCAAAGCCTTCGAACTCGAAATGACGCGCCTCTCTGAATACCTTCGTGCCCATCTGGGCAACGAAAGCCTCCTCATCGAAGCGGTTGTGGATCAAAACAAACAGGCATCGCGACACCTCCCTCCTCAAGAGTTCTTAAAGAAAATCATCACCGAAAACCCCGAGCTCGGCAACTTCCTTAAAAACGTCAATGCCGAAATCACCCAGTAACGCGCGGCAAGCACCCGTAACGCGCGGCTGTTTGTCGAGTGCGCTCTTACCCCGCTTTGTGTTGAGTGCAAGCGCATTCATGCGCCCCGGTGTCTCAGTTCCGTCTTCCGGATACAAAAACCCGTAAATTTACTTAAACTTTGTTAAAATAAGTAAAATTAAGGGCTTTTTCGGTGTTCCGCCGCGTGCATCGCGCACGAAAGCACATTTTTTTTATTACCTTTGCATTAGAATTCCGGAGGGGACGTTGGTCTCCTCTTTCTTTTTAATTTCTTTTTAAGTAGTTCGCTATTCAGCATTTATCTACTTAATTTGTTTAATCTTCAAATAGCGACTTCAACCATGAGTTGATCTCGCCTCAGTTTTAAGTAAATAGAAGTTGCTTCAACAACTTCATAACTTTATTATCAGATATGATTGATAAGAAAGCCCTTGGGCAATTCATAGAGGAACGGCTTGACGGCGACTACTTCCTGGTCGATATCCGGGTTAGCAAGTCGAACGAGATTACCGTAGAGATTGACTCCGATTCGGGAGTGGATATTGACTATTGCATTGCGCTGTCGCGTGCCATCGAAGAGGCCTTCCCGCGCGATCCGGAAGACTATGAGCTCGAAGTTGGTTCGGCGGGTCTGACATCTCCTTTCAAGGTGAAGCGTCAGTACGAGAAGAATATCGGCAACGATGTTGAAGTCCTCTCCCGCGACGGACACAAATATATCGGTCGACTCGAACGTGTGGACGACAATGGCTTTGCTATCACCACCACCGTCAAAGAGAAACCCGAAGGCGCAAAACGCGCCGTGAGTCGCGAAGTTGAAATGGAGTTTAACTTCAACGATATTAACTCCGTGAAATACGAATTCAAATTTTAAACAGAAAAGAAGAGAATAATATATATATGGCAAAGAAAGCAGTAACGGCGAGCATGGTTGACAACTTCGCCGAATTCAAAGAGTTAAAAAATATCGACAAAGCCACCATGATCTCGGTGCTTGAAGAATCGTTCCGCAACGTATTGGCAAAGATGTTCGGCACCGACGAAAACTTCGACGTTATCATGAACCCCGACAAGGGTGACTGTGAGATCTACCAGAACCTCATTGTTGTGCCCGACGGCGAAGTCGACAACAAAGAGATGCAGATCGGTCTCAGCGACGCTCGCGAGCTCGACCCCGAATGTGAGATTGGAGAAGATGTAACCAAGCAGATCTATTTCGAGAAGTTTGGTCGCCGCGCAATCCTCAACCTGCGTCAAACCCTCCAGTCAAAGATCCTTGACCTGCAGAAGGATGCCATATTCTCTAAATTCAAAGAACTCGAGGGCGAAGTAATCTCTGGCGAAGTTCACCAGATTTGGAAGCGCGAGATGTTGCTTCTCGACGAGGAGCAGAACGAGCTCATCATGCCTAAAGAGGAGCAGATTCAGGGCGACTTCTTCCACAAGGGCGACATTGTTCGCGCCGTTGTGAAGCGTGTCGACAACCCGAACAATAATCCGAAGGTGATTGTAAGCCGCACCGACGCGCGTTTCCTTCGCCGTTTGTTCGAGCAGGAAGTACCGGAGATTCACGACGGCCTCATCACAATCAAGGACGTGGCCCGCATCCCGGGCGAGCGTGCCAAAATCGCTGTTGAAAGCTATGACGACCGCATCGACCCCGTAGGCGCATGCGTCGGCATTAAGGGAAGCCGCATCCACGGCATCGTACGCGAGCTTCGCAACGAGAACATCGACGTAATTTCATATACAGCCAACCCGCAGCTCTATATTCAGCGTGCACTCAGCCCCGCCAAGATTTCATCTATCCGTCTCAACGAAGAGGAGAAGAAAGCTGAAGTATTCCTTCACCCCGATGAGGTTAGCCTCGCAATCGGTAAGGGCGGTATGAACATCCGTCTGGCTCAAGAGCTGACAGGCTATACCGTAGACGTTTATCGCGACATCGACGAGGATGAAGAGGATATCTACCTCGACGAGTTCAGCGATGAGATCGAACCCTGGATCATCGAGGTCCTCAAGAACCTCGGACTCGCCACCGCCAAGGCCGTTATCAACGCGCCCAAGCGCCTGCTCGACCAGGCCGACCTCGAAGAGGAGGCCCTGCAGCACGTGCTTGACGTACTCAACGCCGAGTTCGAAGACTAAGACCCCACCCACTCTCCTCTCCTCTCTTTTCACTAATTAGCAACGAGAAAAAAGATATATGCGCACAAAGATCAGTAAAGTAGCAACAGACCTCAACATAGGAATGAACACGGCTGTGGACTTCCTACGTAAACACAACGTCGAGATTGAAGAGAATCCCGGCCTCAATACTCGTATCGACCAAGACGCCGTAGATTTGCTTACAAAGGAATTTGGCAAAGACAAAGACACAAAAGCGCTCTCAGGTAAGATTAACACTCGCCGCGGCGACAAAGCACCGCGCGGCGACCGCCAGCAGACTCAGGGAAACAAAACTCAATCAGCCACCACTGACGGACCGCGCATCTTAGGCAAGATCGACCTCGAAAACGCTGGCCGCCCCGCACACCTTGTGGAGGCAGAAGCGAAAGCCAAAGCAGAGGCCGAAGCGAAAGCCAAGGCTGAAGCCGAAGCGAAAGCTCGCGCCAAGGCGGAAGCCGAAGCCCGTGCCAAAGCAGAGGCAGAGGCTCGTGCCAAGGCTAAAGCGGAAGCGGAAGCCAAAGCAAAAGCCAAGGCCGAAGCTGAAGCCCGTGCCAAAGCTGAAGCCGCAAAGCAGGCTGCAGCCAAAGCCGCAGTTGCAAAGCAGGCCGAGACCAAAGCCACCGAAGAAGCTAAAACTGAAGAGAAACCCGAAAGCAATGTCTTCCGTTACGCTGCACCCGCGGCCGGACCGGAACTCAAAGTCGTAGGCAAGATCGACCTCTCTGCCCTTAACCAGTCAACACGTCCGCGCAAAAAGACGCGTAGCGAACGCCGTGCCGAAGCCGCTAAGGCTCACGCCGCCGAAAACGCCGACCGCAAGAAGCGCAAACGCATTGGCAAAGAGAAGGTAGACATCGAAAAGGCTGCCTCTCAGCCCGGCTTCGGTTCTGACAACCGCAAGAAGGAGAAGAACGGCAACAACGGAGGCGGTAATAACAACAACAACCATAATAATAACAACAACAACAATAACAACGGCCAGCAGCAGAACAACAATGGTGGTGGCCGCGGCGACAACAAACGTAAGCGCAACCGCGATCGCGACCGCGACCGCCGTCAGGAGGTAAGCAGCGAAGACGTACAGAAGCAGGTAAAAGAGACTCTGGCGCGCCTCACAAACAAGCCTTCGAAGAAGGGCGCCAAGTGGCGTAAAGAGAAGCGCGAAGAGATGCACAACCGCGAACTCGAAAACCAGCAGCGCGAAGCAGCCGAGAGCAAAGTAATCAAGATTACTGAGTTCGTAACGGCCAACGACCTTGCTTCGTTGATGGATGTGCCCATCAACAACGTCATCGCAACTTGCATGAACCTCGGTGTAATGGTGTCGATCAACCAGCGTCTCGACGCCGAAACCATCAATATCGTTGCCGAAGAGTTCGGTTTCACCACCGAGTTCGTCAGCGCCGACGTAACCGAGGCAATCGAAACTGTCGAAGACCGCGAAGAGGATCTCGAAAGCCGTCCGCCGATCGTTACAGTCATGGGTCACGTCGACCATGGTAAGACCTCATTGCTCGACTACATCCGTAACGCCAACGTAATTGCCGGCGAGGCTGGTGGTATCACACAGCACATTGGTGCCTACAACGTGACGCTCAACAATGGCCGTCACATCACCTTCCTCGATACCCCGGGTCACGAAGCCTTTACTGCCATGCGTGCTCGCGGTGCGAAGATCACCGACCTTGCAATCATCATCGTTGCTGCCGACGACGACGTCATGCCGCAGACCATCGAGGCCATCAACCACGCCTCGGCTGCAGGCGTACCGATGGTATTCGCCATCAACAAGATCGATAAGCCCGCTGCCAACCCGGAGAAGATCAAGGAGCAGCTCGCAAATATGAACTACCTCGTCGAAGAATGGGGTGGTAAATACCAGAGCCAGGATATCTCGGCCAAGAAGGGTATCGGTGTTGAAGACCTCATGGAGAAGGTGCTTCTCGAGGCCGAAATGCTCGAACTCAAGGCCAATCCGAACCGCAACGCTGTCGGCTCGGTAATTGAGTCATCGCTCGATAAGGGTCGTGGCTACGTTGCTACGGTCATGGTACAGAACGGTACGCTCCGCGTCGGCGACGTAATCCTTGCCGGAACACACTTCGGTAAGGTGAAAGCGATGTTCAACGAGCGTAACCAGCGCATCAAAGAGGCTGGTCCGGCAACACCGGTACTCATCCTCGGTCTGAACGGTGCGCCCACTGCCGGCGACACGTTCAACGTACTCGACACCGAACAGGAGGCTCGCGAAATTGCCGGCAAGCGCGAACAGCTCCAGCGCGAGCTCGGTCTGCGCACCAAGAAGCGCGTCGGACTCGAAGAGCTCGGACGTCGCCGTGCGCTCAACGACTTCCACGAACTCAACCTCGTTGTCAAAGGCGACGTGGACGGTTCGATCGAGGCCATCTCAGATGCATTGCTTAAGCTCTCTACTCCCGAGGTTCAGGTCAACGTGCTTCACAAGGGTGTGGGTGCCATCTCCGAATCGGACGTTACGCTCGCAGCTGCATCCGATGCCATCATCATCGGTTTCCAGGTGCGTCCCTCGGCTGCAGCTCGCCGCGAGGCCGACAAGGAGGGCGTAGAGATTCGTCTCTACTCTGTCATCTACAAAGCCATCGAAGAGGTTAAAGATGCAATGGAGGGTATGCTCTCGCCCGAAATCAAGGAGGAGATCACAGGTACGGCCGAAGTACTCCAGACCTATCACATCTCGAAGGTCGGCACCATTGCCGGTGCCATCGTTCGCGACGGCAAGATCAAACGCAACAGCAAGGTGCGCGTAATTCGCGATGGCATCGTGATCTACACCGGCGAACTCGGCTCGCTCAAGCGCTTCAAAGACGACGTCAAAGAGGTCATCTCGGGCTACGATTGCGGTCTTTCTGTTCAGGGCTACAACGACATCCGCGAGGGCGATATGATCGAAGCCTTCGAAGAGGTTGAAGTTAAGAAAACCCTCTAATCGGAAGCGCACTTCGCCTCCCGATTAGCTCAAGAAGTTTAAGCAACTTCCAAAACTTGTAAACAATGAAATATTATATCAACATCGGAAGCAACCTCGGCAACAGGATGATGAACCTGAGCCGCGCGGTTCGCGAAATAGAGAAGAGCTTCGGATGGTTTGAATTATCGAAATCTGTAGAGTCGGAGCCCTGGGGCTTCGACTCTACTAATAAATTCCTGAACATCGGAATGCTCTTCATATCCGATCGTGAGCCGCTCGACGTGCTCCACGAACTTCAGGAAATTGAACGACGCCTCTCGCCCGAGCCGCATCGCGCGCCCGACGGCAGCTATATCGACCGCGTGGTCGACATCGACATCATGGGCGTCGACGAAATCGAAATGCAAACCCCCGAACTGACACTTCCGCATCCGCACTTGCTGGATCGACCCTTCTTCCTCGAACCATTCCGCGAACTGCTCTGCGTTCCGATCCCCGAGGAGTAAGCCACCAGTGAAAGGCTTTAGGGTATTTAGGGTATTTAGGGTCACTAAGGTCTTTAAGGTCTTTAAGGTCTTTAAGGTCTTTAAGGTCTCTAAGGTTTCTAAACTCTCCTAAACTCCCCTAAACATCCATAAACTCTCCTAAACTCTCCTAAACATCCATAAACTTCAAAAATACAATATAAACTCTTATCCAATGAAACGTTTTCTCATAGCTCTCCTGGCCTCTTCAGCCGCGCTGGGAGCCGCTGCCGAAAGCCCGCGCTGGCTGCGCAACACAGCCATCTCGCCCGACGGCAAGACAATCGCATTCACCTATAAGGGAGATATCTACAGCATCCCCGTCGGAGGTGGCCGTGCAACTCAACTCACCACCAACCCCGCCTACGACACCACCCCCGTGTGGAGTCCCGACGGCAAGACGCTCGCCTTTGCCAGCTATCGCGAAGGCTCGATGGATATCTATACCATGCCCGCAACCGGTGGCACTCCCGTTCGCATCACAACCAATAGTGGTGCTGAAACTCCTCTCGCATTCCTCGACAACAGCCGTCTGCTATTCTCGACGACGCTGATGCCGTCGGCCGAGACCAACCGCGCATTCTTCCCGCAGACATATGTAGTCGACGTTACGAAACCCTCGCCTCGACCCGAACTCTTCCTCTCAATTCCGATGAAGGAGGCCTCGGTGAGCGGCAACGGCACCATCGTATACTCCGACCGCAAGAGTGTTGAAAATGTTTGGCGCAAGCATGAGCGTTCTTCAGGAACATCCGATATTTGGACATACAACAAAGGTAAGTTCAACAAGCTCACCGACTTCAACGGCCACGACCTCAATCCCGTATGGCGCGCCGACGGCAAAGGTTTCTACTTCCTTTCGGAGGAGGATGGAACTTTGAACGTATATGAATCGAACGCCGACGGCACTCAGAAGAAGCAGCTGACTCACTTCAAAGAGCACCCCGTGCGCTCGCTCTCTGCCGCAAAAGATGGCTCGCTGGCATTCAGCTGGGACGGCGACATCTACACGCTTGCGCCGGGCAAAAAGCCCGTCAAGCTCGGTGTGGAAATCATCGCCGACAGCTATAATTCCGACCGCGTAAAGAGCTACCCCTCGGGTGGAGCATCGAGCGCTGCCGTATCGCCCACTGGCGAGGAGATTGCATTCGTGCTCCGTGGCGATGTATATGTCACCGACATGAAATACAACACAACCAAGCGTATCACCAACACCCCGGCACAGGAACGCAACGTTGAGTTCTCGCCCGATGGCAAGACTCTCGTCTACGACTCCGACCGCAACGGATACTGGCAACTATTCCTGGCGCGCCCCAAAAGCGCCGACGATAAGCGCTTCACGTATGCCGCAGAGATTGTCGAAGAACCGCTCTATAAATGTGCAACTTCGGCTCAACAGCCCCAGTTCTCGCCCGATGGCAAAAAGGTTGCATTTCTCGAAGGTCGCGACGAAATACGCGTCATCGATGTCAAGTCGAAAAAGGTAACCACCGCACTGCCGGCAAAATATAACTATTCATACTCCGACGGCGACATCTCGTTCAACTGGAGCCCCGATTCGAAATGGCTTCTCGCCACCTTCTTCACCGAGGGCGGATGGAACAATAGCGATATCGCACTCGTGAAAGCCGACGGCTCCGACATCATCAACCTCACCGAAAGCGGATTCAGCACCGGCAATCCCAAATGGGCGCTCGGCGGCAAAGCCGTAACCTTCGCTACCTCTAAATATGGTATGAAGAACACCGGTTCTTGGGGCAACCAAAACGACATCATCCTTATGTTCCTCGACCAGGAGGCCTACGACACCTTCAACCTCAATGAAGAGGATGCAGCATTGAAGGAGAAAGCCGACAAGGAGAAGAAAGAGAAAGAGAATAAAGCTAAAAAAGAGGCCGAAGAGAAGAAGGCTAAAAAAGATAGCAAAAAGGACTCAAAGAAGGATCAGAAAGAGGGCGACAAGAAGGCCGACGAGAAGAAAGATGACGTTAAGGCTCTTGAATTCGACCTCGATAATCGCAATTACCGCACCGTGCGCCTCACTCGCTCGGGCATGATCGGCGACCACTACCTCAACTCGAAGGGTACGAAGCTCTACTTCCTGCAGGGTGCTACTGAAGGCGGTTCAAACCTCTATGAAACCGACCTTAAAACTGGCAACACCAAGGTTCTGACCCGTGGCGTATCGGGCGGCATCATGACCGACTCGAAAGGTGAAAACATCTATCTCATTTCTGGCAACGGAATGCAGAAGATTGCCCTCTCGAACGGACAGGCCACTCCCGTTGGCTTCGTGGCTGAATACGACCGCAAGCCATCGTTGGAACGCGAATATATCTTCGACCACATGATTCGCCAGGTCAACGATAAGTTCTACGATCCCAAAATCCATGGCGTAAACTGGGAGAAGTACGGCAAACACTACCGTGAATTCCTCCCCTATATCGACAACAACCACGATTTCTCAATCATGCTCAGCGAAATCCTTGGTGAGTTGAACGCATCACACACCGGCTCAGGCTACCGCGCACCCGGTGCACCGATGGGTACTGCCACATTCGCTGCATTCTACGATCCGAACTACAACGGCGACGGTCTGAAGATTCAGGAACTCCTGCCCCGTTCACCGTTGGCGGCTAAAAACGTGGCCCTCGAGCCCGGCGACGTAATCCTTTCGATCGATGGTCAGAAAATTGAAGCCGGCAAAGACTACTTCCCCCTCCTCGAAGGCAAAGGTAACCGCAAGGTACGTCTCGAAGTAAAACGTGCCAATGGCAAGACAGAATCGCATCAGGTTAAAGCACTCAGCAGCTTGGGCGATATGCTCTACCAGCGTTGGGTTGAGCGCAACGAGCGCTTCGTAGACTCAATCTCGAACGGCAAAATCGGCTACGTTCATATCGAAGGTATGAACACACCCAGCTTCCAGACCGCCTACGACCGCATCCTCGGCAAATATCGCAACTGCGATGCCGTAATTGTCGACACCCGTCACAACGGCGGTGGCTGGTTGCACAACGACCTCGCCAACCTCCTCAGCGGCAAAGAATACGTACAGTTCAAACCGCGAGGCAAATATATCGGCTCTGAGCCCTTCTCGCAGTGGCACAAGCCCTCGGTGATGCTCGTTGACGAAAGCAACTACTCAGATGCAATGGGATCACCCTACACCTACCAGACACTCAAGATAGGCGACTTGGTTGGTGCTCCGGTGCCGGGAACAATGACTGCCGTATGGTGGGAGACACAGATCGACCCGAGCCTCTACTTCGGCATCCCTCAGGTTACAAGTTGCGACATGGATGGCAACCCGCTTGAAAACAAGCAGCTCAACCCCGAGGTTCTCATCTACAACAAACCCGAAGAGGAGCTTCGCGGCTGGGATGCCCAGTTGGCAGGCGCCGTAAAACACCTCCTCAACAAAACCCGCAAATAAGCCCCACTGAAGTTATCTTAACAACTTCAATAATGAAAAGGGCACTGAAAGTTACATTGTTAACTTTCAGTGCTCTTTTCATTTGCCTGCAATGAGAGATGTTAACAATACAAAAATCACGATTAAAGAAGAAGGAAGGTACAAATTTTTGCGATTATAACCGCCTTTTTTACAAAAAAATGCGTTTGTAGCGTATTTTATGGAAAAAATTGGAGGTTCACGGTTATGGAAGACATGCTTTTAAGCATGTTACTACGGAAGACATGCTTTTAAGCATGTCAAAAAATGTCTCACAAAAGGAGCAAAGAACGCAAAGAATATTAAGCACTTAACTGCTATGCGCTCTTTGCTCCTTTGAGTGAGTTAAAAAATCTTTTTATGTTTGCGCCTGAAGGCGCCCGTGAGATTAATGTCGCGCTTGG
>QLIP01009158.1_pt1 | contig 13663 bp, 10 predicted proteins | sample 1769771 | NCBI WGS metagenome assembly QLIP01 (sample SAMN09428762, study PRJNA476227) | Gut metagenome, whole genome shotgun sequencing project. | isolation source: cecum | host: Rhizomys sinensis | place: China: Jinsha town of Minqing, Fujian Province | collected 2013-09-23
CAAAGTAAACCGCGCTCAACGGGGTAGGTGTCAAGCAAACGCTTCAAATCGTCGGCCTGCCAAGCGGTGTAGGCTTGCACGTGCACGAGTTCTTTCCCGTCGAAAATGCCGACTTTTACCTTGGTATTGCCGATATCCACCACGAGTTTCATCACGCTCCACAAGTTTTATAACAGAATTCGTCTGATTTTTTTGGAGATGTTGCACCGAATTTCTTCAAACCGTTTTTTCTGTTGCAAACAGACCATAATTTCTTCTTCGCTCAAATCGGACTTTTGGAGTTTTTCCAACAAGTCGCGTTCGGCCTTTTCAAATTGACGCAACTTAAAGTTGGCCATGGCTTCCAACACGGTGCGATTCAAAATGCGCGGCTCGGTTTCCGAGGGCACGCGAATCAGTTTCTTCTCCCAATTGGGGCTGATTTCGTGCGGCGTGTAGCCGATGTCGATGATGCGGTTTTTGAGCGTTTCGTCCTCTATCATCATCAAATCATCCAAAGAGGGTACATAGTTATCGGCTTGCTGACGTTTGAAGATGTCTAAAATTTGCTGGTAAACCGGGTTGGTAAAACTCAGTTCGTCTTCTTCCATCTCCGCAAGCAGATAGCGTGCCACGCTCAAGGCTTCTTCTATTTCGTTACCCTCTTCGTCCAAGAAATATTGGGTGGTGGTTTCGCGCCCGTGGCAAATCAAAAGGCGCAAAATGCCACATTCCAAAGCCTCGTCCCGCTCTTGTTCGAGCGAAACCAAGTCGGCTTGTTGCCGGGTGGCGGCGAGGCGGTCGGAGAGTCCGCTCACGGCTATTTCGCCACCGCTCGGTTCGGGGCTTGTGCCGGAAACGCCCGCTGTGCCTTGACTGCCGGTGCCGCTTTCGCTGCGTTCGCTTTTGCGCAACTCGTCTTTGTAGCGTTGCCGCAGCACTTTATTCAGGCGGCTGATCAAATCTACTTCCTCTATATGCAGAATACGGCTGCACTCCTGCACATAAACGGCACGATAAATCTCGTCGGGAATCAGGGCAATGCTGCCCACAATATCTTCTATCAACTCGGCCCGCTTAATGGGGTCGTTGCCCACATCTTTAAGCAGAATTTTGGTTTTGAAACTGATAAAATCGACGGCCTGCTCGCTCAGGTAGGCCGTAATTTCGTCTATGGTATGGGTGCGGCTGAACGAGTCGGGGTCGTGGCCGTCGGGAAACAGTACCACCCGCACGTTGAGGTTCTGTTCCAAGAGCATATTGATACCCCGAAACGAAGCCTTGATACCGGCCGCATCGCCGTCGTACAAAATGGTGATATTGCGCGTAAAGCGCGACACCAATTTGATTTGGTCTTGGGTGAGGGAAGTGCCGGAAGAGGCCACCACATTGGTAATGCCGGCTTGGTGCAGCGAAATTACGTCGGTATAACCCTCCACCAAATAGGCCATGTCTTTGGCAATAATCTCGCGCTTGGCTTGAAAAATGCCGTAAAGCACGTGGCTCTTGCTATAGATGGCCGATTCTGGCGAATTGACGTATTTGGCTTTGGTCTTATCGGTGCTCAGCACGCGACCGCCAAAGGCAATCACGCGCCCGGAAAGACTGTGTATGGGAAACATCACCCGGCCGCGAAAACGATCGAACATCTTGCCGGGTTCATTCTCTCTTTCTATGGTCAGCCCACATTCCACCAAAGCTTCTTTGGAGTAGGCCTGTTTAAGGGCGGCCTTGGTGAGGGCGTCCCATTCGAGCGGACTGTAACCCAAGCCAAAGGCCTCGATGGTGGCATCCGAAAAGCCGCGTTCTCTAAAATACGAAAGACCGATGCGTTGCCCCTCTTCGGTTTTCCAAAGTTGCCCCTTGAAATAACTCTCGGCAAAGGCCGACACCTGATGCAGGGATTCCCGATGGTTGAGTTGTTGGGTCTCTTCGGCGGTGCGCGGGGCTTCTTCCACCTTAATGCCGTATTTGGCCCCCAACGCCTTTAAGGCTTCGGGATAAGTCATCTGCTCGTGCTCCATCATGAACGACACCGCATCGCCTCCCTTGCCGCAACCAAAGCACTTGTAAATGCCCTTGGCCGGGGAGACGATAAAAGAGGGGGTCTTTTCGTTATGAAACGGACAAAGCCCGATGAGGTTGGTGCCGCGCCGTTTAAGCGTAACAAAATCGCCCACCACCTCCTCTACCCGGGCGGCGTCCAATATCTGCTGTTTGACTTCTTCGGTAATCATCTTGGGCAAATAATATGCAAATGTAGTTTTTTTTTCCTATTTTTGCAGGCGTTTTTGACGAAAGTTCCGCGAGGTCGGCATAAAATGCTGCTCTCGCGCGAATAAGGCCCAAAACAAGACAGGCGGCAGTAGCTCAGTTGGTAGAGCGCTAGCTTCCCAAGCTGGAGGTCGCGGGTTCGAGACCCGTTTGCCGCTCATAAAAGGGTGTTTGTCTCATGCCCCGTTCCACATAAATCTCATCATCTCATGGAAACATTCAAAGCCACTTCTTATCGTTTGAAAAATGTATCGAATGGTCGTATTTTTAACGATGAAGGCTGGACGATAGACGACCCGCAGGCCGATAGGCCCTCTCTCATTCGGGCCGAATATACCCAAAAACGATTTGAACCCAAAGATCCGGCCTACGGGCTGTATCGTTTTGCCGATTGGCTGCCCGTGCAACGCATGTTGAAAGGCTCTTGTGCCCCCGTTACCTATAAAAGCAAAGGTCTGGCCAAGGCTTTGGGCTTACAAAATCTCTACATTACATTCAGCGGTTATTTTCCCGAAATAGGGGCGCAGATGAACACCTGTTCGTTCAAAGAAACCGAGGCTTATTCGGTGTGCGGCCGTTTGGCATCCGACAACAAACGGGTATTGGTGGTGGCTTCGGCCGGCAACACGGCGAGAGCCTTTGCCAAAGTGTGCTCCGAAAACGAGATTCCTTTGCTGCTTTGCGTGCCGGAAGATAACCTCAGAGCCCTTTGGTTTGAAAAGCCGCTCAACGCTTGTGTTAAACTCTTGGCCGCACAAAAGGGCGGCGACTATTTCGATGCCATCCGCATAAGCAATATGGTGTTGTCTTCGCCCAAGTTTTTGGCCGAGGGCGGGGCCAAGAATGTGGCCCGTCGCGACGGGATGAGTACGACGGTGCTCTCGGCGGTGGACCACATCGGCCGGATTCCCGATTTCTACTTTCAGGCCGTGGGCAGCGGCACCGGCGCCATTGCCGCGTGGGAAGCCAACTTGCGGCTGATAGAAGACGGCCGCTTTGGTAGTCATAAAATGCGGTTGATGGTGTCGCAAAACGCCCCGTTTTTGCCCATGTATCAGGCGTGGAAAGCCGATTCGCGCGCCCTCTTGCCCTACGACGACAACCAAGCCCGCCGCGATGCCGAAACCATTTTGGCCAAGGTGCTATCCAACCGCCAGCCGCCATACGGTATTGCCGGCGGCCTTTACGATGCGCTCAAAGACACCGACGGCGATGTACTTTCCATTAGCAACGAAGCCTTGGTGCAAGCCCAAAAAATGTTTCTCTCTACCGAAGGGGTGGATATCTATTCGGCCGCCGGCGTGGCCGTGGCCTCGCTCCAAGAAAGCGTCAAGGTCGGCGCTCTGCCCGCCGATGCGGTGATCATGCTCAACATTACCGGCGGTGGCGAACAACGCTTTCAACAAGACAAGTCGCTGTGGTTCTTAAAGCCCTCGGCGGTCTTCCCCTTAGATGTTACGCCCGAAACGGTATTGCGTGCGGCAGAGGAGTTGTTTGCGTAACTTGGCGCACGCCCATTAGACCAAGCGGATAATGCCCGCTGAGGAGTCGGTGATGCCCGCCAAGTGCGACACGCCGATAGCGTTGGAAGCACGCGAAGAGCAAACCGCGACGAAGCGCACACGGTAAGCGCACATCGCTTGTTGTAGGGACGTTTTTTCAAAGCGCGGGGTTTTTCGTATATTTGCAAGTTTGAATAAAACGGCCTGCGGCACGTAAGCGCGATACGGCCGAAGCGCGGCCCGCGCGGCCGAAAACGCAAAACTTAATACTATGGGGGCTTTTATACAGTGGTGCTTGGACCACCTGAACTATTGGACCATTACGCTTTTTATGACCATTGAGAGTTCGTTTATACCTTTTCCCTCTGAGGTGGTGGTGCCGCCGGCGGCCTATCGGGCAGCGCAAACGGGCGAGATGAGCATAGCGGGCATTCTGCTTTTTGCCACCTTGGGGGCTATCTTGGGTGCGATGATTAACTACGGCTTGGCCATGTGGCTCGGTCGCCCCATCGTGCTGAAATTCGTGAACAGCAAGTTTGGGCATCTGTGTCTCTTGGACGAAAATAAACTGCACCAAGCCGAAGACTATTTTAACCGTCACGGGGCTGTCTCTACCTTTGTGGGCCGTCTGATTCCGGCCATTCGTCAGCTGATTTCCATTCCGGCCGGTCTTTCGGGCATGAAACTCTTACCCTTTATTGTTTACACCGCTTTGGGTGCGGCTATATGGAATGCCGTTCTCGCCGGTCTCGGCTGGTGGTTGGCCTCTCAGGTGCCCGAAAATCAACTTATCGATACCGTTACCCGATACAGCCACGAAATAGGGTATGCCATCGCTGCCGTGGTGGCCGTGGTGCTGTGCGTGGTGATATGGCGGCATCGTTGCAAGAAAGCCTCCGCGCAAAAGTAGGCCGCCACGCTGCAACCAAGTAAATAATTTTTGAAAACGCGATATGAAATTACTCCACACTCCGCTTCGGCAGTTCCTGTTTTCCGCTTTGACCCTGCTCTTGGGTGCCACTGCGCCGACCATGGCCCAATACACCGTAGAATCGGTGCACGGTGCCACCGAAAAACCGATGGGGCGCGGCCTGTTCTACTATCTGCCGCAGAATGGCATAGAGCTGCAAATCACGGTAGAGAAAACTACCTACAAAAAGGGTATCTACGGCGACCATGCGGCCAAACTGCTCGGCATAGAAAACTATATTAAAGAAGACAAGAGCGTGTATCGCATTGTGTCGGCCTCTTTGCGCAACACCGTGCAGATAGACCCGCAGCAACAGTTTTGCATTTATGCCGCCAAAGCCGAGCAGTTCCCCTCGGTGAGCCTTTCGAGCGAGGGCGTGTTGCAGGCTGTTAATCATCCCGCTCCGCACTTGGCACAGGCCGCGCACAGCGGAGAGTCGTGTGTTCAAGCCGAAGCGCAAGGCGTAGAAGATGCGGCCCACCGCAGCAGTATAGGCTCTTTGGGTATCAAGGTGCCGTTTGCCGATTTGAACGTTTACGAAAAATACGATACCACGTATGTGGAAGAATGGATAGACACCACCCGTGTACTACGCCCCGTGCTGACGCCCGTGGTGGAAGCCAAGAGTTTGGCGCAAAAGGCCGAAGAGATTGCCAACCTCATTATCGAAAGCAAGAAATATCGCATAGACTTGCTTACCGGTTTACAAGAAGTGAACTACGCGCCGCAAACCATCCAATTTATGTACGACAATCTGCTTCGTATCGAAAACGAATATATGGAAAGTTTTACGGGCATTATTCGTCGTTCGGAAGAACAGTTTACCTTTAACATCGAGATTGGCGATACCTCCACGTTCCATCCCGTGGCCTATTTTGATGTGCAGACGGGCGTGCAACCCATACCTCAAGGCGAGAAGAAGCGTCTTAAACGCGACGAAGAAAATGTGTTGGCGGTTCAGTTGCGCCTCTTGCCCTACGCCGGCGATCAGGCCTTTATCTGCGAACAAAACAGAATCGACATCAATAAGCCTACCCCCAAAGGGATTCATTACCGTCAGCCGCAAGCCGTGGAAGCCAACGTGCAAATCGGCTCGCAGGGGATTAAACGCACCAATCTGTTTGTGGCCCAATGGGGCGATGTGTTGGTGCTGCCGCCGGTAAAAGACAAGATGATTCAACTTGACCCCGCCACGGGGGCTTTGCTCTATATGGGACAACCGGCCATGCCCGCTCATAACAAACCGCATCATGACCACAAATAAAACCGCGATAAAAAATGGCGAATTGGCCTTGATGGTGCCCAAAAGCGGCGGCGCGAAAAAAAAGCGTAAGGCCGCCCCGGCCGCCAAGTCTGCTAAATCCGCGTCAGGCAAGGGCAAACAAGCCAAGGGCAAGAAACGCCCGGTGGTCAAATACTATAAAATAGGCTTTGCCATTTCCGAAAAAGAACGCAACGAACTGCTGCGCTTCTGCAAGCAAGACGGCATTGCGCTCAAAGCCCTGTTCAAAAAGGCGGCGCGTCTCTATGTGAAAGACCGTCTCGAAACCCTGCGCAAAGAGGAAGAAGACGCCGAAAACCAACTCGACTTGTTTAAGCCGATACCTTATCAGACGACGTTATTCTAAGGTCGCATCTTCTTGTCGCTGTCTCATCGCGCCCCACACGCGCCCACACGCCACGCATCAACGTGTTGAACTCTCGCGCATACGCATCCACGCGCCCACGCCGTAATCTTAAGTCTTCTGCTTCTCTTTTTTTGCGGCGGGAAACAAGATATTGTTCAGAATAAGCCGATAGCCCGGCGAATTGGGATAGAGGTTGAGGTCGGTGGGCGGATCGCCTACAAAATGCTGATAGTCTTCGGGGTCGTGGCCGCCCAAAAACGTCCATGTGCCTTTGCCGTAAACCCCGTGCAGGTAGCGCACTTCGCCAAGGCTCGCGTTTTCGCCCAAGACCAACACATTCGGTTTTAGCAAGTCTTTCCTGAATGCCGTGCTTTGCCCCATAAAACCATGCAACAGCCGTTCGTGGTTTTGACACAGCATGGTGGGCATCCAATCCCACTTGGCCGAAAAATCGAACAGCGTAAAAAAGTCGTTTTCTTCCGAGAGTTGAGCGGGGCGCGACTCGGTGGCATCGATATTCGATATTTCGTAACGATAGGGGTCTCTCACAATCGTAAAGTTGGTAAAAGCAAAGGTCTTATTAAAGTCTAAGCGTTGCTGGGCTTGGGCGTCCATGGGGTCGCCGTCAAAAGGCTCGGCGCAAATATCCACGCCCTCGGCGGCCAAGGCTACATCGTAACTGTCGGGCGCGGAGCACATGGCAAACAGAAAGCCGCCGCCCATCACAAAGTCGCGAATTTGGTGCGCCACCGCCAATTTAAGTTCGGAAGCCTTGGAAAAACCGTAATTCCGCGCCCTTGCCAGCGTTTCGTTTACGTCTTGCTGATACCACGCTTCGTGGCGATACCGCGCCCAGAATTTGCCGAATTGCCCCGTAAAATCTTCGTGGTGCAGGTGCAACCAGTCGTACATGGGCAACACCCCGCTCATCACTTCATCATCGTACACCACATCGTAAGGAATCTCGGCGTAAGTCAGCACCATCGTTACGGCATCGTCCCAAGGGCGTTTGTTTTTGGGCGAATAAACGGCAATGCGCGGTGCTTTTTGCAGCGGCACCTCGTCCATATTGACATCACTGCCGGCAATTTCGTTGCGCAATGCCCTTACCTGTGCGTCCGACAACACCGCTGCACTTACGCCTCTCAGGCGACATTCTTGTTCTATTTCTGCACTGAAAGGAAAGAGAAAACTGCCGCCCCGATAATTGAGCAGCCAACTGATTTCGCCCCCGTATTGCAACACCCAGTAGGCCACTCCGTAGGCTTTAAGATGGTTGGTTTGGGCGCGGTCCATCGGCACCAAGAGTTGGGCCGCCCGCATAGGGGAAAGCGCGAGCAAGGCCAACGCGATACACGTCGCTAATTTTCCAAAACGCCTCATTAGAACGGTATGTTCTGATCGTCTTGCTCGCCCACGGGAAAATCATCGTTCTCTGCGCCCGGCGGCATATCGTTCATCTTGGATGGCATAGTAATGACCGTGCCGCCGCCCTTGTCAAAGCCCACGTTGTTGGGGATGTTACCGGTGCCAAAACCACCAAAACTTTCGGGTAGGGTGTCGTCGTTTTCAAAGCGGGCATAGTCTTTTACCCACCTTAGACGCACCTGTCCCGTGCTGCCGCTACGGTGTTTTTCCACCAAAATAAAGCCTTTGCCCACCGTCGATTCGTGCGTTTCGGGGTCTTCCAAAATACGATAGTATTCGGGACGATAGATAAACATCACCATATCGGCATCCTGCTCAATGGCACCACTCTCGCGAAGGTCGCTCAGCTGCGGCTTTTTGTCGCCGCCGCGCGTTTCTACGTTACGGCTCAGCTGCGAAAGCGCCATGATGGGAATTTTCAGTTCCTTGGCCAAACCTTTGAGTTGGCGCGAAATCTGGCTGATTTCCTGCTCGCGGTTGCCTTTGTATTCCGCCCCGCCGCGCATGAGTTGCAGGTAGTCGATAATCACCATCTCGATGTTGTGTTGCATCTTTAAGCGGCGGCATTTGGCACGGAGTTCAAACATGGTCAGCGCCGGCGTTTCGTCAATAAACAAGGGCGCGCCGGAAAGGGCATCCACTTTGGTGTGCAGCTGGCTCCACTCGGCATCGGAGAGGTTACCCTTTTTTAGCTTATCGCCTTTAACCAAGGCCTCACTCGAAATCAAACGGCTCACCACTTCAAGGGCCGACATTTCAAGAGAGAAGAACGCCACCGGCCGTTTGTGGTCCACGGCAATGTTACGCGCCATGGTAAGAGCAAAGGCTGTTTTACCCATACCGGGACGGGCGGCCACAATCAAAAGGTTGCCTTTTTGCCAGCCGTTGGTCATGCGGTCCAATTCCAAAAAGCCGCTCGGCACCCCGCTCATCTTGTCTTCCAACTTAGACACCTCTTCCACCTCTTGAATGGCTTGTTTGATGAGGGTCTGCATATCGATATAGTCGCTGCGGAAGTTGTCTTCGCTAATGGTGAGCAGCTGACTTTCGGCCGTGTCGAGCAGTTCCAAAACGTCGGTGGTGTCTTCGTAGGCATCTTTTACCACGCTGCCCCCCACCCGAATTAGTTCGCGCTGAATGTATTTCTGCTGAATGATTTTTACGTGCGCTTCGGCATGCGCCCCCGACGATACGCGGTTGGTGAGACTCGAAATATAGTATGCCCCGCCCACCGTCTCTAATTCGCCTTTGGCTTTGAGCGCTTGCGTTACCGTGAGAATATCTACCGGTTGCGAACCCGAAAACAGTTCGGTGATGGTTTGATAAATTTTTTGGTGTTCGGGTTTATAGAAGTATTTGGATTTTAATACATCGATAATCTCCGAAAGCACGTTGGAATCCAACATCAGCGCACCCAACACGGCCTGCTCCACTTCTATGGCTTGGGGCGGCAGTTTGCCTTCTTCCAATAACACCCCGGCGGCGGTTTGCGCAATGGTCAGACGGCCGGCTTGTGCGCGTCTGGAAGTTCTTACATTTTGTTGTTCTTCTGCCATAATATCCTCCTTTATAAAAATACTACACCAACTGAATCGCTTGCAAATAGGGCTGTTTCAACATTTGGTTAAGGGCCGTTTTCAGTTCGCTTAAACGGTACTGCATATCGCTTTTGGCGGCGGCGTGCGGCATATCGAGATACAAAATCCGATTTTTGACCCGCATTTGTTTGATAGCCGCCATCATACCCGGCTCTACCAACTGAGAGAACAACGTTTTGATTTTTTGTTCCATCAATTGATCTGTCCAGCCGTAAGCTTTGGCTAATTGCGAGAGCCATTCGTCTGCCCGGTTAACCGTGTTGGTACGATTCATGATGCAAAGGTGGTAAAACATCACTAAGGAACAAAGATAAGTTAAAAACTCGAATTTTAATAGGATTTAACATTTTATGGTGAATAACAAGATATTGAACGCAGTAGAAAGTGTAAAAAATGCCGAAGCCCGAATTTGTCCTAACGCGGCCGAGCGAACGCCCTAACACGCGGTTTCTCGAACGCCGCTAACCGCCTATAAAAAAAGAATAGGCCCGAAGATACGGACCTATCCCCCAATAAAAAACCAAAACTTTTGTCTCATCGCACCGGCAAGACAGCCATGTGCGAGGATTCTGTCTTTATTTCTTACGTTTCACTTGGTGAAGAATCTTACCGTTTACGTCCACCATCGACAAGGTGAGATGCGTGTTGTCGGCGGTGATAATCGAAAAGCCTTCTTCGCCGCTGCAAAACACCGTGCCGTCTATCGCTTTCACATTTTTTCTCGACAAAGAAGCCGATGAATTCACTACATAATCCACGTTCGATCCCTCTTTGCGGATATGTTGAAAATTGTGAATATGGCCGCAGATATACATATCCACTTTGTGCTTTCTCAGCAAAGGATCTACTCTGGCCTGCATATCGGTGCGTTCGTTCTCGCTTTTGTTGGTTTGCGCAAAAACGGGATGGTGTCCGGCCACGATGGTCCAATGGGCTTTGTCATCGGCCGAAAGCACGCTATCAAGCCATTTTAAGGCCAAGTCTTGGCTCTGCTTGCAAGCATCGGGATATTCGCCCGAATTTTGGTGATACTTGTCAATCAGCGGCGGCGTATCGATAAAGACCACTTTCACTCTCGTGCCCTTGTGTTCAAACACCCGAACATAACGCCTGTCGGGCATAGACCACCGGCGGCTTACCTTCGAGTAGTCGATCACCGCTTGCGTGTTGCCGCAGTATTCGTGGTTGCCCAACACCGGGCACCATTCCACCTGCAATTCGGGATGGGCGTAAATAAGTTCGTAGTTGGTCATCCACAAAGGGTCGTTGACGCTTTGAATGCCCAAATAGTGGTGCACATCGCCCAAGGCCAAGAAAGCATCGGGACCTACGGCATCGGCCAAGAGACCCATGCGCTCGGCCATCGGTTTCTGTTGATAAGCCCCGTTGCGGCCAAGGTCGTTGCCCACAAAGAGGGTAACGTTTCCGGAGAGTTCCTTGGCCTCACTCGGCGTTTTTTCTTCCACCGCAGCCATCGTCAAGACGGTCGCCATGGCCGCCAAGACGATGAAAACGGTTTGTTTTAATCTTTTCATGCTATGCTATGATGTTTAATGTTATAGTCGCAGCAGGCTTTCTTATTTCGTGCCGAACGCACCAAAATAAGGTTGCAGGGCAGGCGAGGTGTATTTCTTGCCGTTAACGGTCAAGCCACCGGCAAAATACGGGGTGAGGCCGCTGCTCATCGCACCTTCCAAAGCGGGCGAACCGGCGGTGAGGTGAAAATCCCAAGCATCGTTATACACATATTCGTCAACGCTTACGGTGTTTACATCGAAATTGACGAATTTGGGGTTGAGCATATTGTCTTCTTTGGCAATTTTGGAATGGGTGTCGTTAGACGGATCGTCGTACTTTTTGTCTTTGTAGTTGTAGCCTTGCCAAGCCGTCTTTACACCACTTTTAAGCACAAATTTGGTTTCTTGCGGACCGGAAGCGTAGAGGTTGTAATCGATCACCGACTTGGAATCGATACCGCCTTCGAGGCTGTTTTTGTTCTCCCAATCCGGGGTTCTGGCTTTGAATTTGCAGTTTACCATCAGGTTGTTTACCACCTTAATCAGGCAGTTCTTTTCGGCATAGATACTGCCGCCTTTTTCACCATCTCTTCTCCAGCCGGCATTGATAACGGTGTTGTTGTAGGAATTATGCTTGGCTTGGTAGCGCACGTCGCTTTGGCCTACAGAAGCATGTTTAAGACCATTGGTGTTGGGGCTGAAAATAATGTTTTGCGCCACGTCGGCCGTAACACCGGCTTTGAGGTTTACCGATTCACCACCGGTTTTACCGTTGGCGGCAAAAATGTTGTAGGCAATAATACCATCACCACCCATCATATAAATACCATCGCTCCAACCGTTGCGGAAAATGGAGTTGATGAAGATGTATTTACCGTTTACGTTGTTGGTGGTAACTTGAGGATAAGCATCGTCGCCGGCCGTGTAGTATTCGGCTTCGGCAGCGGGCGAACCTTCAATCACCTGACCACCGGTATATTCGATAATGGTGTGGTCGATGACCATTTCGCCGCAAGATTTGTAGGCCATAATACCACCCCACAAACCGGTGAGAATGTCTTCTTTGGTGCGTTTTTCGGGAGCAACCGAGAACAAAATGGGTTGAGCCGCCGTACCAAGGCAGTAGAGGTTACCCTTTACTTCAATTTCGATAGGCACATTGTTAATACCCACGCCATCGGTAGATACAATAATTTGACACCCCGGTTCGATGGTCAGGCTCTTGCCTTCGGGAATCACCAAGTGCTTTTTGAGGTTTAGCGTGGTGCCGGTTTTAAGCACCCCGTCCATAATAAGTTCGATTTCGGTTTCTTTTTGGTTGAGGCCGTTTTCGTTGTTGCCGCCACCGTTGCCATTGTTCTTTTTATCACAACTTGCGAACATCATACCGGCAGCTACCATGGCTGCCATAAACATCAGTTTTTTCATACGTTTTATAAAAATTTAGGTTAATTATCTTTGTTGTTACTTATTTGCTTTTTTTCGCGCCCGCACTCTTTTGCCACGGCGAAAAATCCTTATTCGTCCTTTTTATTCTTTTTGTGTTTCATCTTGTAGCGCAGGCCGAACAAAACGGTTTGACCATAGTATTCTTTGCGCTCCAAAACAAGGCCGTTTTTGTAGCGTTCCACGCCCACCAAGTTTTCGGTTTGCGGACCGTTTTCGTAGAATCGCACCATCGGCAGGTTAAGCAAATTGGAACCCTTCAAGAAAACAGACAAACCGAACTTGAACTTCTTTTCCACCGACACTTCCAAACGGAAATAGTCGTTTTCGTAGATGTCGTCTTTATACCAGTTTGAAATGGCGGCGAGGCGTTTGCTGATATAACTGCCGGCAATTTGCGCATTCCAACCGTGTTTGGCATCTTTGTAGAGTAGCGAGAGGTTGGCCACATGGGCGGCTTGTCCGAAAAGGGGGCGCGTTTGCCGAACAATGACAATGTCGTTGCCGTTCATGGTGCGCTTGTCGGTGGTGATTTGCGAATGGGTAAAGGTGTAGTTGGCCTTGATGCCAAAGACGTTAAAATATTTCATTGCATCCACTTCTACGCCCATATTGTTGGCCGTTCCCATGTTGAGCGGCTTGTAGTAGGTGTCCTGACCTTCGGTAATGATGCCGTATTCGATGGGGTCTTGAATACGCTTGTAGAACGCGCCCACCATAAATTGGTCGGACGATTTTGGGAAGTATTCCCAACGCAAATCCACATTGTCGGCCATGGTGCGTTTGAGTTGCGGATTACCCTTTTCTTTATATTCTTCACCAATGATGCTGTACGGCACAATCTCAAAATAACTCGGCCGGTTGATGGCGCGGGCGTAAGTAAGTTTAAGGTTCATGTTTCTAATCAGCGTCCGCTTAATTTGCAAACTCGGCAGAAAGTCGGTATAGAGTTGTTGTCCGTCTCTATCTGCACTGCGCGGAAATATCAGGTGATAACGTTGATCGGTATTTTCGGCTCTTACCCCGGCAATAATATCCCAAGCGGGCAGGGTAAGGCGCATCATGGCATAACCGGCGGCAATGCGTTCGGCGGCATCGTAGTTGAGCGGGTCGCCCACGTTCCCTTTGGGGCGGGGGGTCATGAGGAGTTCGTTCAAGTTGTTCCAATCTACGCCGTAAACCTGCAATTTCTCAATGCCTGTGGCCGATTCAAAGGTATATTCGTTTAAGAAACTATGACGTTGTTTGTCGCGAAACATAGCCCCTGCCGAGAAATCCCATTCGCAGTTGCCGCTTTTGTATTCGTAGCCCAAGTCGAGAT
>QLIP01068864.1_pt1 | contig 13659 bp, 11 predicted proteins | sample 1769771 | NCBI WGS metagenome assembly QLIP01 (sample SAMN09428762, study PRJNA476227) | Gut metagenome, whole genome shotgun sequencing project. | isolation source: cecum | host: Rhizomys sinensis | place: China: Jinsha town of Minqing, Fujian Province | collected 2013-09-23
GCCAAATCCAATCTTATTTTCAAATCCAGCCGGATAAATCATAACTCAATAAACAAACTGCTTAATCTTTTTTCTTGCCCTGATAAGTGGATTTTTTGTCACATACCATATTCTCAAACAGTCCGTCAAGTCGTATGTAGGGGCGGCTGCAAACGTTTTGCGGCTCAGATACTAAGCCAATCCCTGCCATATCGTTGAACAATCTGATTAGTGAGCGACCTATGGCCCACGACAGATTGACGGGCACGGCATTACCTATTTGTTTATATTGAGCGGAAAGGCTACCGCGGAATTGCCAATTATCGGGGAATGTTTGAATGCGTGCGTATTCTCGGACAGTAAGCGGTCGGGTTTCAATCGGGTGGCAACGTTCAGTTTGCTTTTGCGCAGGGGCGCAAGTGAGAGTGAGGCTTGGCTCATCCATTGCGAGTCGTCGAGCCATACCAGTCTTGCCACCGCCCAACTCATAACTGCCTTTCATATATTCACGAGCCACACTCTCGGGCAGATTACGCCAATCGCCTCCCTCGGGAACAAGTGCCATAACCTTTTGTTTGGATTCTGGATACTTTTGCCCCTCCGATTGAGGCACATCTACATCAAAGAGTTCTCCTGCGTAGAACGCATCGCGAAGAGTTCTGACTGAGGTGCAGACATCGGGCCATTTGAACGTTACGTAGGGGGCAATATCGTTGCGAATAGCAATAAGTATCAGTCGTTCTCGCTTTTGGGGTACGTTGTATTGAATTGCTCGTAGAACTCGCGGCTCAATCAGTGTATAACCTAATTCGGCTATAACATCCTTAATCGTCTGCATTGTGCGTCCGTTATCGTGCTCCAATAGACCGCGAACATTCTCTCCAAGAAAAACTTTTGGTTGGATTTCTTTGACAGCTCTCGCTAATTCAAAGAATAAAGTGCCGCGAGTCTCCTCAAATCCAAGGCGCTTGCCAGCATATGAGAAAGCCTGACATGGGAAACCGCCCGAAAGGAAATCAATTTTATTGTGATAGGGCGTAAAGTCAACGTTGTGAATATCACCTTCAATAACGTTCCAATTCGGCTTATTAAATCGCAAGGTTTCACAAGCACTGTGGTCAAACTCGTTTAAAAACACATGATTAAACCCAGCTTTGGCCATACCAAGCGCAAGCCCGCCTGCTCCGGCAAATAACTCAGCCGAAGTGAAGTTCATGATAGGTTCAACCACCGACTCTTCAATCCATTTACTCTTGAGCATATCCGACACTTCGGGTGCCGATGTCACTTCATCAATACGGAAGTAGCGTTTACCCATATCATCGGTATGCACAGCATATTTGCCGCTGCGAATCCAAGTTTCAACTGTGGCTCGCGACACTCCAAGGAGATCAGCGAAATTATTAACTGAAATGGTTGTCTGGACGGTCATTTATTTCTTGATGATTTGCTCAAAGCCTTCGTAGGTTGAGAAAGCCAAGAGGTATAATGCGGTGAGTAAATCGGAATGTTCTTTGGTGAGTTCTGTGTAGACTGTATTGGTCAATGCTAATGCCTCATCATCGCCAACAACATCCTCTATAATCTTGGGTAGGGCAACGCAGAGTTTATAGAATGCCTGCGAGTCACCGAAGACAAGTTCGTAGAACTTATCCATTGACATACGCCGTATGCGATTATGTGAGCGCGGTTTCTTGTCCAATGTGATGCGCCAGGTGTCATCCTTGGATTTGGTTGAGATTGTTTCCACTAAATAGCATGTAGCCTGGTCATCGTCCAGCAACTTCGCCTGCATCTTCATATAGGTCTTTTGCGAGGATGCCGAATTCATAGTGTTGTGCTTGTTTTTAAGCTCGATGTATATATGTCGTCCATCGTTCTCCACATCGAATCCCTGTTCGGGGACAACCCAACCATTGCCTGCATAGCGGAATAGGTTCTGGTGAAAATACCCTATTCGATTGGTGTTGCTCTTGTCGATTTGACGAAAGCACTCATCTTCAATTGCTTGCTGAATACTCTTGCCATATACTTTGGAATCAAAGGTCAATTTAATCGGGTCTACGATATTCTCATTGAATTGCTCCAAGGTAATCTCTCGTCGGTAGGATGCAACTGTTTGTTTTACGTGGTCGTAGATATCCTCATTGGAAATGAAGCCAAGATTATAATTGTGTATCATCTACTATTATTGTTTTTTTATTGTTTGGTTTAGAAAATACGTCCTTTGGAGTCCGCTTTTCTTTGAGAGAGGAACGCAAAGTTACGGATTTTTACTGAAAACACCAAATTGTTGAGCAAGCTCTGCTTAATTCGGGGTTTGGAGGCGGGAGAGGAGGGTGGGGAGGAGCGAGGGGATGGATTCGAGGGGGAAGCCGAGGGTGATGACGCGGGGGGCGATGACCGCTGCGGGAGCTTGCGTGTCGGCATAGCGCAGGAGGATGCGCGCCTCGGGGGTGGCGGGTGCCAAGGCGTCGAGGTTGGCTATGGGATAGGGGTGTTCAAGGTCGAGTTGCAGGGGGGTGCCGCGTCCTTGCGTCACCTTGCCCGAGGCTGAAGCGTGGTCGGCATGGAGCTTCACGCCGAGCACCTGACGGAGCCATTGGCGCTGAGCGTCAGAGCCTTGCATATCGCTGCCGAGGTAGGCACCGCTAATGAGCATCGGCACATTGCCCGCTTTCAGTTGAGCCAGGCGGCGTTGCAGCTGGGGCGAAAAGGCGGCGTGGCGGGGGCCATGCACTCCGCGCCCTATGGTCGTGGTGCGTTGGGTGCCCAAAATCAGATCCACCACGTGGGGATAGGAGAGCGAATCGGCCGTGAATGCGTCGAGCGAACTGCTCACGAACCCTATGCCCGCCTTGAGGAGCGCTTGCCCATGGCGGGCGGGCATATCGAAGTCGTTGCCGCCGCGCGGGGTGAGTTCCTGGTTGGCATATGAGGCTCCGAAGCCAGGCTGGTCGTCGTGTTCCCAGGGGCTTAGGCGGTCGAAGTTATACTGTCGACCCGTGTGGGAGAGGTCGCCAGCGAGCGGCACCCCGGGGTCGTCGGTACCAAAACCTGCGCGATTTTCAGCCGAGTAGAAGTCGGGGGCGGCGAGGCGCGTGAAACCGTTGACTATGGTCACTGGAGGCTCGTAGGGGTCGACCCAGCCAGCGGCTAACACCTCCGATGGGAACGACTGACCGCCGACATTGGCGGCGCGCACACGCCACGAACGGAGCTGTCGGCGCGGAACTTCCACGGCGAAATGGGTGGAGTCGGTTTGGGCCAACTGGTGCCAAAAGCCATCGCCGTCGCGCTGCTCGATGATGTAGAACGAGGGCTTGGCCGACGGCTCGAGCGAGTCCACCTGCGCCTCCCACGACAGGTGATAGCGACCTGGGTGGGGCGTGGCACTCACCGCAAAGGCGCGAGGCGGCAGCGGTGTTACTGGGGCAGTGGGGTTGAGGTAGCGGAGCACACCCTTGTAGATTGCGCGCGCCATGTCGTGGCTAAATTGCGGGTCGAGGGCGTAGCGCATATCGGCCGGGTTTTGGTGGGCAAACATCTCAAGCAGGATGGTGGGCACATCGGTCAGGCGCGCTTCAATATAACGCTTGTCGCGCGTGGGGCGGAGTGTCCAGTTCGGCTCATGGAGGTGGCGAATGTCGGAGATGACGCTGCTGAGCACATAGTGAGCCAACTGGCGCGACTGCTGACGCGAACTGCCGTCGCTAAATAGCCCTTGATTGTCCTCGGTGGAGATGATGCCTAACGTGCCCACTATGGAGTCGGCAGCAAGGAGCCCGGCATCGGAGTGGAGCGCGAGGGCGAGGTCGATTGGCACGTTGAGCTGGTTCTTGAGGTGGCTGACCCAGAGCGGGCGCGCATAGATGTCGTCGCGGTAGTCGTCCAGCCCCTTTTGGGTGGAATAGACCGAGTCGGGCATGCCGGCATACTGCAACCAATAGCGCGCGGCTTCGGCCCAGCGGGGCATACCGCTAACCTGACCGGCGCGGCTAATGCTACCCATGCCGCCGCCGAGGCGCATGGCATCGGCGCTCACGGTGCAATCCGCCTGATTGCTGCGGTTGTTCAGCGTCAGGCGTGGCTCAGCCTCCTTGGAGGCTGCAAAGGGGAAGGTGCCGAGATAGACCCACGTGGCGGCGCCGCGGCTTTGGTCCACGGTCACTTCCACATTGCCCGTGGCCGTATGAACGGTGTAGTGAGCGTCCGTCGCGGGGTTGGGCGATGGCTGCCAGCTCACATACAGGGCATATTCACCCGCTTGAGCCACGGGGCAGCTCCATGTGGCGGTGGATTCGCGCTGCTTCGGCTCGTTGATGGTGGCAACGTAGTGCGACGTGCCGAGCGCGAAGGGGTTCACCCCCTGCGTGAGGGCTGAGTCGGGAAGCGCAAAACCGCCGTCGGCGCGTTTCCACTTGCGCTTGCCGTTGTGGCGATGAGGGTCGGCGACTACTGCCTCCCATGAGGAGGCATCGCGCTCGCGTGGCATCACCACGTAGGCGCCAGCGTTCTCGAGCATGGGAGTGAGCAGCGGCACCACATAGGAGCGCGTGAGCAGGTCCTCCACAGTGCCAAATAGGCGGCAGCGCTGCCATTTCCAGCGGTCGTCTTTGAGGTCGAAGTAGCGGCCGTGTGATGCCCAAAGGGCTATGTTGCGACCTTCGAGCGCACCTTGCGAGCGCGGTGCCACTTGGGCTGTCGCCACCAGGGCTACGCAGGCCAAAAGTAGGTTGAGAAGTCGTTTCAAGGAGTGGAGTTTTAAAACCGCCCGCAACGTTGGAGTGATGCGGACGGTTGTATGGTTAGTTTCAGTGGCGGTGAGGTTAATCCTCTTCGCGAATGGGGTGATACTGCACGAAGGCCTCCATGGCTTCGTAGGATGCGAGGCCGAGGTTTTCATACATGGTGGCGGTGGCGCGGTTGCGTTCCTCAGCGCGTTGCCAGAAGAGGCGGTCATCGTCGCCCAAGAAGGGGGCGTTCTCCATCTGGCTCTGGTGCTTGAGAATGGAGTTGCGCTTGAAGCGGAGCTCTTCGGGCGAGATGGGCACGCACATTTCAATGTGGTCGATTTCCCATTCTGCCCATGCGCCGCGATACATCCATATGCGGCAGTCCTTCATCCATTCCTCGTCCTTTTGCTCGTCGAGCACGGCGAATACGGCGTCGGTGCACACGCGGTGGGTGCCGTGGGGGTCGGCCAGGTCGCCCGCCACGAAGATTTGGTGGGGCTTAACGCTGAGAATGAGGTCGCGCACAATGTTGATGTCGTTCATTGTGAGGTCGCCCTTCTTGATAGCGCCAGTTTCGTAGAAGGGGAGGCGGAGGAAGTGCACGTTTTCGGGTTTCACGCCGATAAACTTGCAGGCGGTGCGGGCTTCGGCCTGGCGAATCATGGTCTTGATGGTGCGGATGTCGGCCGAGTCCATATCGCCACTCTTCTTGTTGGCGATAAATTCGTTGATTTCCTTGCTCTTGGTCTTGAAGTTTTCATTATCAAAACCGAAGATTGGAGCAATATAGTCATTGAGCATGATGTAGCGCATCATATCCTCATCGCCCACGGCAATGTTGCCCGAGGTTTCGTAGGCCACGTGCACGTCGTGACCTTGGTCCACGAGGCGCTTGAAGGTGCCGCCCATGGAGATTACGTCGTCGTCGGGGTGGGGCGAGAAGATGATTACTCGCTTTTGGGCGGGATTGGCGCGCTCGGGGCGGAAGGTGTCGTCGGAGTTAGGTTTGCCGCCAGGCCAGCCCGTGATGGTGTGTTGCAGCTCGTTGAACACCTTGATGTTCACGTTGTAGCCGCTGCCATAGAGAGCCGAGAGTTCGCCCAGACCGTGGTCGTTATAGTCCTTATCGGTTAGCTTGAGGATAGGTTTGCCAGTTTGCTGACAGAGCCACACGATTGCGCGGCGAATGAGCTTGTTGTTCCATTCGCAGTTGGTCACCAGCCAGGGGCGAGCAATGCGGGTGAGATGCTCAGCGGCGTTGATGTCCAGCACGAGGGTGGTGCGGCTGTGGGTTTGGAGGCAGGAGGCAGGCACATTGGGCGTGATGGGGCCTTCAACTGTCTTCTCAATGATGTCGGCGCGATTTTCGCCCCAGGCCATGGCTATGATGCGGCGCGAGGCGAGGATGTCGCTCAGGCCGAGGGTGATGCCGGTGGTGGGCGCTTGGTCAATCTTGTAGGCGTTAATCACGTTTTGACGCTGGTCGCCGCTCAGGAGCACCAGGCGGCACACCGAGCTGGGGGTGGAGCCAGGCTGATTGAGACCGAGCACACCGTGGGGACCCACTTGACACAGGCAGAGGTCGACGCCGCCAGCGTTTTCGATGGCAAGCTCGTAGTTGCGACACATTTGACCCACGTTTTCCTTCGTGGTAGCGAGGTCGAATGAGTGCACGTTGTCGGGCTTGATGTCGATGTGGTTGAGGAAGGTTTCCTTGAGCAGGTTGAGCGTGGAAGGACCGTCGGCTTGTCCGTCGCTATAGAAGTCGCAGAGGTTGAAGATGACGGTATTTTTGAAGCTCACTTTGCCTGCTTTGTGGAGGTCGACGAGGTCGTTGAGCACGGAGAGGACACTATTACCAGCACCGAGAATCATGATGAACTTGCCGCGCTTGATTTCGGCGCGTTCAAGGGCGTGAATCACGTGTTCGGCTATGCCTTCCGAGCCTTCCGCGAGGGTTTCGTAGATGCGAGTATCTACTTTCTCGTTGCGGGTAAGGGCAGCTTGCTCAATTTCGTTGCTGGGGGCATAGTAGCAGCGAGGGATTGAGTCGAGCTTGATTTTGGAGCTGAGGTTAGTTTTCATGGAGGGATGAATATATCAAATTTAGGTACTGCAAATTTACGAAGTTTTTGCGACCCCTGCAAATTTATTTTTCCCTGCCCATAGGTTGCATTAGTTATTCCCCATTAATAAGGTTGACGCAGACCTTGATTATGGCACTTTTTTGGTGTGCTCCTTCTTTAATTCCAGTAGTCGAGCAGATTTGTAATTATCAAAGCATACTTGGGTAGGAAATTAGAGTGCAAAGGTACGAAAATTTTCCGCAAACACGCAATTGGCGCGGTGGGGTAATTTGCAAGTTAGGGAAAAAATGCGTAACTTTGCAGAAATCTAAACCGAAAATATGACCAACTTAATCAAACACAGTGGGCAAGTCTTCACTCCCGATTATTTAGTCAACCTCATATTAGACGAAGCAAAATATTATGGGGTAGATATTCTCCGCAAACATTGTATCGACAATTCTTGCGGAGATGGAGCTTTCTTGTGTGAAATTGTGTCGCGTTATATTAAAGCATATTTGCAGACGGGTGCAGATGTCAAAAATCTTCCGCACGAAATACGCACCTATATTCATGGCATTGAACTCGACCCTATCGCTTACCACAATTGCCTTGACCACTTAGCATCAATATGTCATTCATTCGGGATTAATGGAGTGCGTTTTGATATTTATAATGCTGACACTCTTACGTTTTCAGAGTTTGATGAAAAAATGGATTACGTTGTTGGCAATCCCCCTTATGTCAGAGTGCACAACCTCGATAACTCTTACGATGCTGTAAAATCATTCTCTTTTGCCAACGGAGGCATGACTGATCTGTAGCTGGTCTTTTTTGAAAAAGGGTTTAGAATGCTCAAATCCGGAGGCAAGCTCTGTTATATCACCCCCAGCTCATGGCTTAATAGCCTTGCAGGGGGAAGTATGCGTAACTATATTCGCCGACACCACAACCTCTGCTCTTTAATTGACCTTGAACATTTTCAGGCATTCAAAGCAACCACATACACACTGATAGCACTGTTTGAAAAAGGAACACATCGCGACTGGTTTTCATACTTTGTCTTTAATCCCCAAAATTTGGGAAAACGATACATTGCGGATCTTTCGTTTGATGAAGTAGACATCAATTCCTATTTCTACCTCGCCGATCATGTAACATTGCAATCGCTCAAAAAAATACAAACTTCTCGTTTGCCTGATTACGTACAGGTAAAAAACGGATTTGCGACCTTAGCCGATAAAGTATTCATAGCAGATAAATTTCCTTTTGACGATTTTGTTATCCCAACTATAAAAGCCTCCACAGGCAAATGGTATCATGCATTCTTTCCTTATGACGCAAATGGCAAGCCTTACCCTAGGACGCAGATTTCAAACACTCCAGCAGTGATTGACTACCTAAATAAGCATAAGGCAGCTCTATTGAAAGATACCACAGAAGAAAACAATCCCAATTGGTATCTCTATGGTCGCACACAAGCCTTGAAAGATGTTGCGGTTCCAAAACTTGCAATAAACACAACTGTAAAGGATATTAAAAGCCTTAAAGTCAACTTTGTACCTGCCGGGGCGGGATTGTACAGCGGCCTTTACATCCTGTCAGATGTAAATTTTTCTATCATCGAAGCAATATTGCTTAACGATGAATTTATCAATTACATCTCCTCTCTCAAAAAATACAAAAGCGGGGGCTATTACACTTACAATTCCAAAGACTTAGAAGTATATCTAAACCACAAAATCCAACAATTAATTGACAATGGCAAAATCCACAACCCAATTTTTGACCAATGCGGGCTTTTTGCATGCTGTGTCTGACTCTTTTAATGCTTTTCTTACCAAAGGCACATCAAGGAGTACCGATAAACTCAAGCCACTGCATGGAGCAATAGCGAAAGACATAGCCAATCGCCTCGGAGCAGACTATGAAATTTGTTCGCAAGGCTATCGAAATGGTCGTGAAGCCTCTATTATAGGTAGATACACGGCTAAAAGAGTTGACATCACCATTAAGCACAATAAAGAGTCCATCGCAGGCATAGGCGTAAAATTTGTTATGCAAAACTATGCTCAAAACGCAATCAACTACTTTGAGAATATGTTGGGCGAAACGGCCAATATCCGCTGCAAGAACATCCCCTATTTTCAGGTATTTATCATATTTGACCGCCTACCTTATTATAAGAAAAAAGGGACTATTTCCAAATGGGAAACGTTTTCCGAGCATAATATGGAGAAATACATCAATCTCTCACAAGATAATATTGATACTCTCCTCCATACCCCCAACAAAACATTGATATATGTGGTCCATCTCCCGGATCCGCCCAAAGAGACCAAAACACAGCAAGAATATATAGACTACTATCGCGGCCATGGCAACAAATTAAGCCTGACCGTTAATAAATACAAGCCATTAGGCACAGCGGTCATCCTAAATGATTATGAACAATTCATCGAGAAAGTGTTTCATACGATCAAATCTATCTAATCATATAATCAACTAATTATTCCGTAGATTTCGCCCTCTACGGAATTTTTATTTGGTTTTGCAGGAAATGTTTCGTAACTTTGCAGTCGGTTTTTACCCCGATTTATATATGCAAAAGATTAGAAATATTGCCATTATAGCCCACGTGGACCACGGCAAAACTACCGTGGTGGACAAAATGCTGCTGGCCGGCCATCTGTTTCGCGACAATCAATCAACCGGCGAACTTATCCTCGACAACAACGACCTGGAACGCGAACGCGGCATAACGATCCTCTCCAAGAACGTATCAATCGACTATAAGGGCTATAAAATCAATATTATTGACACTCCGGGACACGCCGACTTTGGCGGCGAGGTGGAGCGCGTGCTCAACATGGCCGACGGTTGTCTGCTGTTGGTTGACGCCTTTGAAGGCCCGATGCCCCAAACTCGCTTTGTGCTCCAAAAAGCTATCCAGATGGGCTTGAAGCCCGTTGTGGTGGTCAACAAGGTGGACAAGCCCAACTGCCGCCCCGACGAGGTGCAAGAGATGGTGTTCGACTTGATGTTCAGCCTCAACGCCACCGAAGATCAGCTCGACTTCCCCACCATTTTCGGCTCGGCTAAGCAGGGCTGGATGAGCACCGACTGGAGCAAACCCACCGACAATATCCTCCCCCTGCTCGACGCTATCATTGAGTATATCCCCGAGCCAGAAGTGATTGAGGGTCCCTCGCAGATGCTGGTGACCTCGCTCGACTTCTCGAGCTACGTGGGCCGTATAGCGGTGGGTCGCGTGCATCGCGGCACCTTCCGCGAAGGCCAGGACGTGGTGCTCATCAAGAAAGATGGCTCCACCGTGAAGCAGCGCATCAAGGAACTGCACACCTTTGAGGGAATGGGCCGCAAAAAGGTGAGCGAAGTGAGCTCGGGCGATATCTGCGCCTTAGTGGGCATTGAGGGCTTCGAAATCGGCGACACTGTGGCCGACGCAGCCACCCCCGAGGCACTGCCCCGCATAGCCATTGACGAGCCTACCATGTCTATGACCTTCACCATCAACGACTCTCCCTTCTTTGGCAAAGATGGCAAGTTTGTCACCTCGCGCCACATTCAGGACCGCCTCACCAAGGAGCTTGACCGCAACCTTGCGCTGCGCGTTGAGAAGTCCTACACGGAGGACGTCTGGACCGTGTTTGGTCGCGGTGTGCTCCACCTCTCGGTGCTTATCGAAACCATGCGCCGCGAGGGCTACGAGCTGCAAGTGGGTCAGCCTCAGGTTATTATCAAGGAAATTGACGGTGTGAAGTGCGAACCCGTGGAGCTGCTCACCATCAACGTCACCGAGGAATACTCCAGCAAAATCATTGACATGGTGACCCGCCGCAAGGGTGAGATGCTCGCCATGAACACCCAGGGCGACGACCGTGTGCACATGGAGTTTCAAATCCCCTCGCGCGGCATCATCGGTCTGCGCACCAACGTGCTCACCGCCTCGGCTGGCGAGGCTATCATGGCCCACCGCTTCCTGGAATATCAACCCTGGAAGGGCGAAATTGAACGCCGCACCAACGGCTCGCTCATAGCCATGGAGGCTGGCACCGCCTATGCCTACGCCATTGACAAACTTCAGGACCGCGGCCGCTTCTTCATCTTCCCCCAAGAGGAAGTATATGCTGGCCAAGTGGTGGGCGAAAACGCCAAGGACAACGATATTGTGGTGAACGTCACCAAGAGCAAGAAGCTCACCAATATGCGTGCCAGCGGCGCCGACGACAAGGCCCGCATCGTGCCCCCAGTGGTGTTCTCGCTCGAAGAGGCGCTGGAATACATCAAGGGCGATGAGTACGTTGAAGTGACCCCCCACCACATTCGCCTGCGCAAAATTATCCTCGACGAAATCGAGCGTAAGAGAGCCTCGCGATGAACGCCCTCACCACCCCACTGTTCACTCTCCCCTTCAAGGTGCGCGACTATGAGGTCGACTCCGAGGGGATAGTGAATAATGCCAACTACCTCCACTACATGGAGCACACGCGCCATGAATTTTGCGAGGCGGCCGGACTGTCGTTTGCCGCAATGCGTCAGAGGGGCATGGGGCCAGTGGTGCGCCGCATCGAAATAGACTATGTGCGCCCGCTCGGCTTGGGCTGCGCCTTTGAGTCGCATCTGACGCTTGAACGCAAGGGCCCGCGCTTCATGTTTCATCAGTGGATCACCTCGGCCGAGGGGCAGCTGATAGTGGAGGCGCACATTGAGGTGGTCAACGTGATTAACGGCCGCCCCACGCGCGGCGATGAACTCGCATGCCTGCTTCCCAACTGACCCTGCGCATAGCCTTCAGCTCCATTCGCGGCATGACCGTCACTCTGGGGCGTGAACTCCTGCAACTCTGCGGGAGCGAGGAGCAATTCTTTGCCATGGACGAACGACTGCTGCGCCAGCTGACGCAGTCGAAGGCCGCAATCTACTCGGCCGACTATCGCCATCGCAAGCTCGCCGCCGCCGAAGCCGAGGAACTTTATATCCACTCCAATCAGGTGAGGCCAATCTACTTCACCGACCCCGACTATCCCGCCAAACTGCTCGACTGCGAGGACGCGCCGCTCATGCTCTACGCCGTGGGCCACTGCAACCTCAATCAGGCGCGCTGCTTGGCCATCGTGGGCACGCGCCACGCCACCTCCTACGGGCAGGAGTTCACCCGCCGCCTCATTGAGGAGCTTCACCGCAAGGTGGACAACTTAGTGATAGTGAGCGGCCTGGCCTACGGCATAGACATAGCCGCCCACCGCGCCGCCATAGCGGCCGGAGTGCCCACAGTGGCCGTCATGGCCACTGGCTCCAACGCCATTTACCCCGCCGACCATCGCGGCACCGCCGTGGAAATGGTGCGCAAGGGAGGTATGCTCCTCACCGAGTATGGCTCCAGCGCCGCCATTCACAAGGGCAACTTCGTGGCTCGCAACCGCATAGTGGCGGGCATGAGCGACTGCCTCTTGGTGGTGGAGTCGGCCGCCAAAGGGGGCGCACTCATCACTGCCAACCTCGCCGTGGGCTATAACCGCGACGTGTTTGCCCTCCCCGGTCGCGTGAACGACCGATATAGCGACGGCTGCAACCGCCTGATAGCCTGCGGCGCCGCCCAACTCATCACTTGCGCCAACGACCTCTGCGCCGCCATGCGCTGGCCTGTGAAGGACGCTGACGACTCCCCCGCAGCCCCAGCGCTGCCCATGCCGCTGAACAATGACGAGGCTTTGATTGTTAATACATTGGACAAGCTCGACGAGGCCTCGCTCAGCCAGCTCTCGGCCGCCACGGGCTTTGCCATTTCCAAACTGATGTCGACGCTGATCGACATGGAGTTTCGCAACCTTGTCATCTCGCTTCCGGGCGCACGTTATCGCAAACCTTAACCCTCCAATTCCCTCATCACCATGATTCCTTCCAGCGAACTGATTATCAACCCCGATGGCACCATATTCCATCTTCACCTCCTCCCTGAGCAACTCACCGACCGCATAATCCTCGTGGGCGACCCAAGCCGCGTGGATATGGTGGCCTCCTTCTTCGATAGCCGCACCTTTGAGGTGCAGTCGCGCGAGTTTCACACCATTGGCGGCACCTATCAGGGGAAGCCGATTATGTGTATCAGCCACGGCATCGGCCCCGACAATATCGACATCGTGGCCACCGAGCTTGACGCGCTGGCCAACGTTGACTTCGCCACCCGCGAGGTGCGCCCCACCCATCGCCGCCTCACCATGGTGCGCATAGGCACCTCTGGCGCCCTCCAGCCCGAGCTGACGCTTGGCACCCCCGTGGTGGCCGAGAAGGCTATCGGTTTCGACGGCGTGCTCAACTACTACGCTGGCCGCAACTCCATTGCCGACCTCGACTTTGAGCGCGCCCTGTGCGAGCACACTGGCTGGAACCCGCTCTGGGCCAAGCCATACGTGGTGGACGCCGATGCCGACCTGGTCAACGCCATAGCGGGCGACGACATGGTGCGCGGCAACACCATCTCCGCCGTGGGTTTCTACGGCCCGCAAGGACGCAAGGTGCGCCTCGACCTGGCCAATCCCGACCTCAACGCCCGCATCGAAACCTTTGAGCACCAAGGCCGCCGCATCACCAACTACGAAATGGAGTCGGCTCCTCTGCAAGGGCTCGGTCGCCTGTTGGGCCACAGCTGCATGACCGTCTGCGCAATCATCGCCAACCGCTTTAACACCACCGCCAACCCCAACTACAAGCAAGGCCTCCCCGCCCTGATCGAAACCGTCCTCACCCGCCTGCCCTAAGCGGCCGGCGGGGCGGATTATTCGCCCGAGGCCCGCAATGGGAATAATGGGTGGGGCGACAAATGTGGGGGGTCTATAGGGCTTATTTGACCGTCG
>QLIP01030400.1_pt1 | contig 13610 bp, 9 predicted proteins | sample 1769771 | NCBI WGS metagenome assembly QLIP01 (sample SAMN09428762, study PRJNA476227) | Gut metagenome, whole genome shotgun sequencing project. | isolation source: cecum | host: Rhizomys sinensis | place: China: Jinsha town of Minqing, Fujian Province | collected 2013-09-23
TAGCTAACCTTGGTCTGACCCACCTTTCCCTTTTTTGTGGTGATAAGGATCACACCAAATGCACCGCGGGCACCATAGATGGCAGCCGACGAGGCATCCTTAAGAACAGATACGCTCTCCACGTCGGCAGGGTTGACAGAGCTGATGTCGCTCTGCACACCGTCGATAAGTACCAGCGGTGAGCCGCCGCTACCGATAGAACCGGTACCGCGAACGTTCATCGACGAACCGCGCGAGGGCTTGCCGTCGGACATTGTCACGTTCAGACCCGGCACCTGACCCTGCAGTGAGCGGGCTATATTGTTGTTGCCTCGTTCGCCGATAAGCTTGGCGTCGATCTGGTCAACGGCACCAACGAGGTTTGCTTTTTTTACTGTACCATAACCGATTACCACGAGGTCGTCGAGGGTTTCATCGGCGCTTTTCATCACGATGTCGTAGGTGGTCTGGTCGGTTACCTTAAACTTAACCGGCGATAAACCCACCATCGACACTGTTACGGTCTCGCCGGGGGCGGCATTGAAGCTGAATTTACCCGATGCATCCACTACGGTTGCATTTTTACCTTTACCTGCCATTACGGTGGCGCCAATCAGCGGCTCACCCTGAGAGTCGGTAACGGTACCGGTGATAAGTTTTGTAACTGCTGCATTAGACGACTTCCCGTTTCTTTGCTGCGAGGCGGCAGAGCTTGCCTCGGCAACCGGGGTTGCGTAAGTCTTAAGCAGATTCTGCTTCACTGATGTGCGACTGGCAAGGGTTAGTCCCAAGGTCTGGGGGTAAGCTCCCAAGGCGGAGGCGGCCACCAGTGTGGCAGGCAACAATCTCATAAAAAATTTAGGATTGACGTTGCTCATTCTTGTTAGGATTAATTGTTAGGCTTTGCACCGCAATAGTTTTGATGTCAGATATTAGCGTCATGTTGGCAATAGCATGATGTCAGGCGATAGTGTGATGCAAATTTTTGATATAGTTTAGATGGTGTAAAATTACTAATAAATGCAAATATAAATTCAAAACATGTTTTATAACATAAATTTGCGGTTGTGTAGGTAATCGGTGTAAATGCTTGTTACTAAATTATATATCTGCATTTATTAATATTATGTTGCATATTTTTGTGAATAAATGTCAATATGGGGTCGGACCAGTCGGACCAGTCTGACGGGTCGGTCGGGTCAGACCCGTCGGACGGGTCTGACTGCGTTATTAGAGGGAGTTCGCTTTGATGAAGCTGATGATTTCGGACAGGTGGCCGAAGGCGAGTCCGACGCAGGTGTCGGCGGCGCCGTAGTAGACTGCCACCTTGTCACCATCGACAAGGGCGGCGCAGGGGAAGACAACGTTGGGGACATCCCCCGCAAGTTCGTAGGGGGCTGCCGGTGCCAGCAGGTATGGTTGCGTGCGGTAGAGCACCTTGGAGGGGTCTTCGCGGTCCAACAGTGCGGCTCCCATCGAGTATCGGAAACCGTTGCAGGTGGTGATAACTCCGTGATAGAATATCAGCCAACCCTCGTCGGTGAGAATAGGCACAGAGCCTGCACCCACCTTGGTGCACTGCCATGCACTTTGTTCGAACGGAGCTGGGGACATGATATGTCGGTGGCACCCCCAGAACTTCATGTCGGGGCTGTAGCTGAGCCAGATATCACCAAACGGGGTGTGACCGTTGTCCGACGGGCGACTCATCATGGCATACATCCCGTTGATTTTTTCGGGGAAGAGTACACCGTTGCGGTTAAAGGGGAGGAATGCGTTTTCGCACTGGTAAAAATCCTTGAAGTCGAATGTATAGGCAATCCCGATGGTGGGTCCGTGATATCCGTTGCACCATGTTATCCAGTAGCGGTCGCCGATAAATGTGATGCGGGGGTCGTACTTGTAGTCGGACTCTATCATGGGTGTATTGCCGGGCTGGAACTTGATGGGTTCGTCGGCGATATCCCAGTTTTTGCCGTCCTTGCTAAACCCCACAAAGATATTCATCTGCACAGCACGGTTGTCGCAGCGGAACACACCGGCAAAGCCGTCGCCAAACGGTACGACTGCGCTGTTGAATATACTGTTTGATGTCTTGGTTTGATAGCGGGTTATAATCGGGTTTTGCGAGTAGCGCCACATGATGTCGGTGCACCCTACGGGGCGCTCTTCCCATGGTATTGTTGTCATTATATTATTGTTTTGAAGTTTCGTTTGCGTATGTGGGGTTGGAGAATGGTACCACCGTGGCAAGGATAAAGGCGGGGATACTCATAAGGAGGGCTATAAGGAAGAAGGTTTTGTACCCCACCTGCTCGAAAATCCATCCGCTGAGCATACCCGGAATCATAAACCCAAGGTTCATAATCCCCGATGCAAAGGCGTAGTGAGCCATGGGGTGAGGTCCGGAGGCTACCTGCTGCATCATGAACAGTGTCAACCCTACAAAACCGAACCCATAGCTGAAATATTCACCCACCAGACCGGCGGCTATGACGTATATGTTGTCGGGCTGGAAGAGGGCAAAGAGGTAGTATATCAGGAACGGGATGTTGAAGATGGCCACCAATGTCAGTAGCACCTTGCGCAACCCGAAGGCGGCAATAAAGTAGCCGCCAAGGATAGAGCCCAAAATGAAGGCTACAGTGCCAAATGTGCCGTATACTACACCGATAACCTCGTTGGACAGTTGCAACCCGCCGTCGGCATATGGGGACTTGAGGAACAGGGGTACCATCTTGATGGCAAACCCTTCGGTGAGGCGGTAGCAGATTATAAAGAGTATGTAGAGCCAGATGTGCGGCTTGGTAAAGAAGTCCTTGAAGACGTCGAGCGTAGAGACCAACGCCTCGCGTGCCGAGGAGGGGGCTTCTTCGCTTTTCGACCCGATGGGGAGGAAAAAATAGTGGTATAGGGCCAGGAGCAGCAGCAGTGCACCTATTATACCCATTATCACCATCCACGCCTTGACTGGGGCGTCGGGTGCTGTACCTCCAAAATGCTTTATTAGTCGGCCGGCCAGGAATATAAGACCTCCGTTCACCAACACCTTGGCAAGGTTATAGAATGCCCCCTGCCACCCGATATATCTGGCTTGGGTCTCCTTGTCGAGGGCGGTGATATAGATACCGTCGGTGGCAATGTCGTTGGTGGCTCCGCACAGCGTAATCATCCCCATCACGCATATTATGTATGCAAACGGCGAGGGGAGGGGTAGCAGCGCGGCAATCGCCCCGAACCCTATGCCGCACAGTATCTGCATGGCAAGCACGAAACTCTTTTTGGTAAAATACAGCTCCAGCAATGGGCTCCATAGCGGTTTGAGGGTGTATGGGAGCAGAAGCAGTGAGGTCCAGAACGTGATGAGCTTGGCATCCACTCCGAGGTCGGCAAACATAATTACCGAGGCGAGCGAAATTGCAACGTAGGGGAGTCCCATGGCGAAATACGCCGTGGGTACCCAGGTAATGGTCTTGGGGGATATAGCGGGACGCATGGATAGTTGAGTTTCTGTTAGGTAGTTTAGATTGCTTAAAATTAGCTGTTAGGTAGTTTAGATTGCTTAAAATTAGCACAAAACTCTGAAACTAGCAAATACTGAAGTATGAAAACCGGTTTTCCGGGGGGCGCGGGGATGAAAAAAGGGGCTGCCATTGCGACAGCCCCAGGTGGGATGATGTTGAAATATGTTTTTATAATGATTTGTAGCAGGTGTGGTATTCCTCGAGAATCTGGCGGATGGCGGTGCCGATTTTGAGGTAGGCGTTGCTGTCCAGGTTGGCGAGCGATACGCGAATCGACCACTTCGGACCGTCAAACCCGTCGCCATTGAGCAGCACAATGGCGGTTTCGGCGGCAAGGCGGATAACAAAGTCGAGCGATTCGTAGCTCTTGTCCATCCACTGTGCAAAGTCATCGCCATAGAATTTCTTGGCCCAGACCATGATGTCGATTTCCGAGTAGTAGCCGGCACGCAACTTGTCGGGGAGCAGGGTGAATCCGGTAGTGCTCCACAGGTTGTTGAGGCGCTTGGTGATGAGACTCTGCATCTTCTCCTTATATGTGCCGTCGTCGAGCAGGCAGTAGGATGCAAAGAGCATCATCTGTATCTGCTGAGGTGTGGAGAGTCCGGCAGTGTGGTTGAGAGCTACCATACGTGAGTCTGCCACCATTCGGTCCACAAACTTCAGCTCGCGCGGGGTGAGTGTCAACGTTTCATACCGCTTGTCAAGCTCCTGCTTTTCTTCCTCGGGGAGGGAGGCAAGGAGGTCGTCAAAGAGATTCTTCTGGTTTACACCGATGGTGGCGAGACGCCATCCGGTGGCTCCGAAGTATTTGGAGAATGAGTAGACTGTCAGCGTGTTGTATGGCAGTTCGTACATCAGTGAGCGGAAGTTCTCGACGAAGGTGGCATAGACGTCGTCGGTGACAATCATCAGGTTCGGATTTGAATTCTTGACTACGTCCATAATCTGGTCGAGCACGTCGGGTGCCAGAGTATAGCTCGGCGGATTGCTCGGATTCACAAGACATAGCAGCTTCACGCTCGGGTCGCGGAGCTTGTCGATTTCCTCTTTGGGGTATTGCCAGGTGTGATACCCCTCGTGATCCACACGGTTGGCACTGACATGCACCACGTCAAAGCTGAACCGTTCCAGCTCTGGAATTTCCAGATATGGGGTGAATATCGGGGTCATCAGCGCAATTCGGTCACCCTTTTTAAGCAGCTTGTTGACCGCAAGCGAGTTGAAGATATAGCACATGGCGGCTGTACCACCCTCGGTGGCAAACAGGTCGAAGGTTCCAGCCCCCTTTACCTTATCTTTGTCCACCCCTTCGGCCATAATCATCTCGAGGTAGTCGCGAACCAGGAGTTCGGTGTAGGTGAGCATACGCACCGGTGTGGGGTATTGGTCGCCGATTATCCCTTCGCTCCATTCATATACCAGCATGTCGGGGTCGGCATTGAGATGGTCGAGGTGGTACTGGTATGTGCCTCGCAACAGTGCTTCACCCGGTTCACCCTTGTGGGCGTCGAGGAAGGCAACGAGTCGGTCGCCACCACCTTTGATGGAGGGGATGCCGGCAATGCCGTGGTCGCCGTCAAAGACGCGACGGCACTCTTCGAGGGCAAATTTGCCGAGCAGGAAGAAGGCTTCGCGAGGTTCGGTGGCCACCCAGTTGGGGTTCCCTCGTCCGGCGTTCAGGAATGTGGCGGTGCTTTTGCGGGCATCGGCTTCCGCCATGGATATGAGTTCGTTTTTGATTTCAAAAGGGCTCATGGTGGAGAGTTCTTTTTCATACTCGCGGCTCTCCGGGCTCTTGCATGCGTTATCTTTCATAATCTTTTTTTCTTCTTCTAAGTCAGTAGTCGTTAGTTATTAGTCATTAGAGCTGCGCCGGCTTTTCGCCCGTTGGGCTCACACAGAACTAAAAGCGGCACCATTGGCGGGCGCAACTCATCATTGGCGGGCGCAGGTTTCTTTGGCGGGGCAACTCATCATTGGCGGGCGCAACTCATCATTTGCGAGGGGAATTCAATTATGCATTATGAATTATGCATTATGAATTAAGAAGCCGCTAAGCCATCATCAGGACTATGACGACACCCATGAGGATGAGCATGGTGTTGCCGACGGCGTAGGTGACGGTGTAACCCATGGCGGGGATGGTCGAGCCTATGGCGTCCTGTATTGCTCCCAATGAGGCGGTGGTGGTGCGGGATCCGGCGCAACACCCAAGGTTGACTGCCGGGCGGAACTTGAATATCTTAGCGCCAATGATCACTCCAAGCACAAGGGGGAGGGTGGTGGCAACTACTCCGACAAGGAAGATGGGGAGACCCAATTCCTTAAATCCGCTCATAAAGGTCGGTCCGGCTGTGATACCAACCACGGCGATAAACATGTTCAAGCCGAGGTTGTTCATCACCCAGATGGCCTGCGAGGGGACGCGTCCAAAGTTGGGGTGGCGGGAACGTAACCAGCCGCAGACAAGTCCGGATATCAGGGCGCCACCACTGGTACTGAGGCTGATTGGTACACCTCCGAGGCGGATGGTGAGCACACCGACGATGCACCCGACAAAGATGCCGAGGCAAACAAGCACCATGTTGGAGGCTTCGGTGGGGCGGTCGGCATATCCGAGTTTGGGGATGGCGACTTCAACCTCTTTGGCAAGTCCGATAACGGTGATGGTATCGCCGGCTTCGATCACGGTCTGGGCAAGCACCGGTATCGAAACACCGCTGCGCTTGATACACTTAATCGAGATGCCATACATAAACTTCTGTGCACGGAGCTGGTCGACGGTCATCCCAGCCACACTCTTCCTGGTGACGAGGATATCCATCTGTTCGGCTGGGAAGGAGAGTAGCTGGTCGTCAAAAACTTCGTCTCCAATCCAGCATTCGTCCCCGATGATAAACTCGCGGCGCCCACTTAGCACCAGTTCGTCCCCCTTGCTGATAACCAGGTCGGGCGATGGCTCGAGGATAGTGTTGTCCGATGCGCGGCGCACACGCTCCACAAAGAGACGGCGGTTGTTGCTGAGCAGATATTCCTCGGTTTCTGCCACGGTGTGCGATGTGTCGAAGAAATCGCAACCTGCCTTGTATGCACGGAAGGTGACCGGACGGTTGGCTTCGATAAACGCCTGATTGGTTGAGAGATCACTCTGGTTCATCTCCTTTTCGAGCTGTTGGGTATCATCTTTCACCTTTTTGAGACCACCCAGAAGTTTGGGACCGAGGTTGGCGAGCACCCACGCCGAGCCGATGGTGCCGTAGACGTAGCACACGGCATATGCCACCGGGATGATGGCAAGTATTTTCTCTTTTTCGGCAGGGTCGACACCTGTGGAGTTAAGTGTGTCGATGCCGACACCGATAACAGCCGATATGGTCTGGGCACCGGCGAAGATACCGATACCTTCACCCACGCCATAACCCATTACCTTGCAGACACCCCATGTGCAGACAAGGCAGAGCAGGCAGACCACTACCGAGAAAATCACCTGTTTGATGCCGCTCCCCTTGAGCGAGCGGAAAAACTGCGGTCCTACGCTGTAGCCGATAGCAAAAAGGAAAAGGAGGAAGAATACCGACTTAATCGGTTCGTTGATAGGGATATTCATCTGCCCCACCACAACCCCCACCAGCAGTACGGCCGTAACGACGCCAAGAGAAAACCCCTTGAACTTAAGCTGCCCCAGCCAGAAGCCGAGACCCACGGTGAGAAAAATCGGTATGGCAGGATTTGCCCTGAATGTCTCAAGAATCCAATCCATAGTTTATATGTTTTTAATAGTATTTTCAGACGGCAATTGCGCACTCCGTCCCACGGAGCGCACGGCATTTTAATTAGAAAACGCCCGTAATTTAGTGTCTGTTCAGGAGCGTGGATATTTTATTGCTGAATGATTGGAAATTACCGTTTATTTTATTAATTTCATTAGCTCGGTGCCGCTCTCCTTAATCCTCCTCAGGAATGATATTTTTACTTGTTGTTGGTGAATATGCATGTCGTCCCCATTTCAGTGTAGATGAATAATGACTCCAAAATAGGGAAGGGAAAAACAGTAGCGCTCCGGTCGCAAATGCGTGCCGGAGCGCTTTGTGTTTGGGTCAATTGATTATTAGCAAGATTAAGGGTGAGGTTGTTATAGACCTCCGATTAAGCATAGACGTTTCATGATGTGTTAGGATAATTGAAATAACACTATTGCCATTGGATGGTGCAAAGTTATGAAGAGTCGGCGAATGTTCAAAATAAGTTATTTATTTTGGAACAATTTTATTATTTATGTTGTTAACTATTGTTTACTGTTCTAATTTATATTAATTTTGTGATATTAAAAAGAACAGCATGAACCATCTTGATGAAATCGACCTTGCCATAATCCGAGAGTTGCAGAAGGATGCTCGCCTCTCGGTGAGAGAAATTTCTGCGCGTGTACACCGTTCGCCGACTGCTGTGTTTGAGCGTCTGAAGCGACTTGAGCACGATGGAGCCATCACCGGGTATTGCGTTACGCTTAATCGTGCGGTGATAGGGCGCGGGTTTACCGTGTTCTGCAACGTTAAGTTGCGCCAACTCAATGCGGCGATACATAACGACTTTGCCCGTGCCATCGAAGGGATGCCCGAGGTGTCGGAATGTTATAACGTTTCGGGTGGATTTGACTACCTGCTTAAGGTTGAAGTCCCTGATATGCCTGCCTACCGCACATTTGTCACCGAGCGCCTGGGCGTGCTCGAGATACTCGATTCGGTGCAGAGCGTATTTGTGATGGAGGAGGTGCTGAACCGTCCGTCGGTGTTGTAGCGATTGCTGTAAAAAAATTGTCTATTGTAATTGTAATTAATTAATTCCCGAATGTTGCAAAAGCCCATAACAACGGGAAAGGGTCTGCTGGCCGTTTCCCCTATTCTTGTGTTTATATTTTTCTATCTGGTGGTGTCCATCATCATCGGTGACTTCTATAAAATGCCCATCAGCGTGGCGCTTATCATAGCCTCGGCGTGGGCAGTGATGATAATGCGCGGCAAACCGCTGACGCAGCGCATCGAGGTGTTCTCAAGGGAGGCCGGCAATTCCAATGTGCTCTATATGGTGTGGATATTTGTGCTGGCTGGGGCGTTTGCTTCGCTCGCTAAAAGTATCGGTGCCGTGGATGCCACCGTGGGGTTGACGCTGCGTTATCTCCCCCCGCAGCTTGTGGTACCGGGGCTCTTTGTGGCTGCCTGCTTTATATCGATGGCCATCGGCACGTCGGTGGGTACGGTTGTGGCACTCACCCCGCTTGCTGTGGAGATGGCTGAGATGAGCACCGGCTCGGTTCCGTTCTTTGTGGCGGTGGTGCTCGGTGGAGCATTCTTTGGCGACAACCTGTCGTTTATTTCCGACACTACGATTGCTGCCACTCGCACCCAGGGGTGTGACATGAAAGATAAGTTCCGCGCCAACATCTGGATTACCGCTCCTGCGGCACTTGTGACGGTGGTTATCTACTTCCTCTGCGGTCATGCCGTGGAGAGCGTGTCGGTGGCGCAGAATGTGAATTACGCCCTCGTGATACCCTATATCGTTATTATCGGATGCGCCATTGCGGGTATGAATGTTACGCTGGTGCTCCTGCTCGGCATTTTGAGCGCACTGGTGCTCGGACTTATGGGCGGAACCGATATTTTTGAGCTCTGCGGCATGATGGGAAGCGGCATCAACGGTATGGGAGAACTTATAATCATCACCCTGCTGGCTGCCGGTATGTTGGGGCTTATCAAGGCCATGGGTGGTATCGACTATCTGTTGCAGGTGCTAACCCGCGGCATCCGCGGACCGCGCGGTGCACAGGCGGGTATCGCCTTCCTGGTGGGTATCGTCAATCTCTGTACTGCCAACAACACGGTGGCAATTCTCACCGTGGGTTCGCTGTCCAAGTCGATATCTGACAAATATGGGGTGTCACCGCGCAAGAGCGCTTCGCTGCTGGACACCGCCAGCTGCATAGTGCAGGCTCTGATACCTTACGGAGCACAGACCCTGATTGCCACCGGGCTCGCCGGTATCCCGGCGCTTGCACCCTGGCAGTATCTCTACTATCCTTGGGTGCTGGCCGGGGGGGTGGCGTTGTCCATTGTCGTGAAACGGAGATAACCGCGCTTTAATCTGCGATTTCGAGCTGCTGGCGCACCGACTCCTCGTGGATGGCGGCAAGGACGCTCTTCATGAAGTCGGGGTTCATACCCAGGGCTTCGGCAGCTTTGATGCGCTGGTTCATAATTTTATCGTAACGGGATGCCTGCACCACGGGCATCCCTTGCGCTTTTTTATACCTACCGATTTCGCGCGACACCTGCATGCGTCGGTTGAGCACGTCAAGGAGCTCATTGTCGAGGTAGTCAATCTGCGAGCGGAGGTGGTTCAGGCTCTCATAGTCGGCGCTCGAGTTGCTGTTGCGGTACACAAGGTTTTCGAGTATCACCCCCAGTACGTCGGGTGTGATCTGCTGTTCCTTGTCGCTCAGTGCGCAGTCGGGGTTGCAGTGGCTTTCGATGATAAGTCCGTCAAAACCCATGTCGAGAGCATGCTGCGAGAGGGGAGCTATCAATTCTCGTTTACCACCAAGGTGGCTGGGGTCGCACAGGATGGGGAGTCCCGCGATGCGGCGGCACAGCTCGAGTGGTATGCGCCACTGTGGCTGGTTGCGGTATAGCTGTTCGCCATAGACGCTAAATCCGCGGTGTATGGCTCCCAGGCGTCGCAACCCGGCGTTATACAGGCGTTGCAGGGCACCAATCCAGAGCTCAAGGTCGGGGTTCATGGGGTTCTTGACCAGCACCGGGGTCTCGGGTGCGGAGGCAAGTACATCAGCCACTTCCTGCATGGCAAACGGGTTGCCCGATGTGCGGGCACCGATCCAGAGTATGTCGACACCGGCATTCAGAGCTGCCTCGACATGTTCGCGGGTTGCCACCTCGGTGGCGGTGAGCATCCCGGTTTCTTTCTTTACCTGGTTGAGCCATTCAAGGGCTTCGGCACCAACCCCTTCGAACGACCCGGGTTTGGTGCGCGGTTTCCACACGCCGGCTCTGAAAACTTCAATACCCTGCGCCGCCAGAGCTGTGGCGGTGGTGAGGAGCTGTTCGGGTGATTCGGCACTGCAGGGGCCGGCAATGATATATGGTTTATTAGGCTCGCGGTCTCCCACGGCTATCGGTTTCAATTCTAACATAGTGTAAAGTTAATAATTAAGCGTAAAGTTAACAACTAATAGTTCTGTTTATTCGTTCAATTGCCTCCTGCAATCGCTGTTCGGAGCAGCATAGCGAGATGCGTATGTACCCCTCGCCGTTCGAGCCGAATACCGAGCCCGGGGTGAGAAATACATGGGCTTGGCTGAGCAGGGTGTCGGCGAGTGCTTCGGAGGTGATACCCTTGTTCCGGATTTTTCCCCACAGGAAAAGACCGGTTTGCTTCGGGTTGAAGTCACAACCGATGAGGTGCATGATTTGTTCGGCGAGTTTGCGGCGCGAGGCGTAAGCCTTGTTGAGTTCCGAGTGCCACTCTGCGGGTTGTGTCAATGCCTGCGCTGCTGCCATCATCACAGGCTTGAACTGTCCGGAGTCGATGTTGCTTTTCACCTTTAGCAGCCACGAGATAAAGGTGGGGTTGGAAACTGCCACCCCGACACGCCACCCTGCCATGTTGTGGCTTTTGCTCAGAGAGTTCATCTCGATTGCCACCTCCTTGGCACCGGGAATCTCCATGATGCTCATGGGGCGGTCGTTGAGGATAAATGAGTATGGGTTGTCGTGGACAAGGACAATGTCGTGACGGCGGGCAAAGTCAACCGCTTTTTCGAGTGTGGCGCGGCTGGCTGGGGTGCCGGTGGGCATGTGCGGGTAGTTCAGCCACATCATCTTTATGCGGTCCAGCGGTAGGGCTTCCAGGGCGTCGAAGTCGGGTTGCCACCCGGATTCTTCGGTAAGGTCGTAATGAAAAATTTCGGCTCCCAGCATGGTGCTCACCGACGAGTAGGTAGGGTAGCCGGGGTTGGGGACCAGTACGCCGTCGCCGGGATTCAGAAAAGCGAGCGACAGATGGGTAACACCCTCCTTCGAACCTATCAGGGGTTGGATTTCGGTGTTTGGGTCGAGTTCAACCCCATACCAGTGGCGGTACCAGCGGGCGAACCCTTCACGTAGCTCGGGGACCCCGGAGTGGGGCTGGTAGCCATGGTTGGCGGGGTTAGCGACGGCTTGCATCAGGGTGTCGGTGACTGCGGCGGGTGGGGGGAGGTCGGGACCACCGATGCCGAGTGAAATGACATCGATGCCGGCGGCTTTCATCTGGGCTACTTCGCGGAGCTTGCGCGAAAAGTAGTATTCTTTTATCTGGGCAACGCGGTTGGCGGGTGTAATCATATATTTAGTCATTAGTCGTTAGTCGTTAGTCATTAGTCATTAGATCGCGGGGCGCCGGTGGGCTGTGGCGCGTTAGTCATTGAGCGCGAGGCGCCGGTGGGCTGTGGCGCGTCAGTCATTAGAGTGCGAGGCGGCGGGGCAGCGGGTGGCTGTGGCGCGGAGCTGTTTCCGCTGGGGCTCTGCCCCGTTTCGCCCGTTGGGCTCACACAGAACTAAAAGCGGACGGCAGGGCTATCTTTTATCTCTTATCTTTTATCTCTTATCCTTTATCTGTTATCTCTTATCTATTCTCGTACTCGCCGAGGACGCGGAGGTCGATGAGCAGGGGGCGGATGGCCTCTATGGCCTGGCGGTAGCGAACCAGGGAGTTGAAGGTGAGGTCTGCATAAAAACGGTATTCCCATTCGCGCCCCACTATCGGTGTTGACTGTATCTTGCTGAGGTTCATGTCATAAAACGACAATATGGCAAGAATCTTGGAGAGTGCGCCCTGAGTGTGGGGGAGTGCGAAAACTATTGAGGCTTTGTTGATGTCCCGTTCGTTGCATCCTAACTCGGGGAGTCGCATGGGGTCGGCCAAGATAAGGAAGCGGGTGAAGTTATGCTTGTTGGTTTCGATGCCGCGCGCCAGAATCTCGAGTCCGTATAGTTCGGCTGCCAGCGAGCTACAGATGGCGGCGTGTCCGGTGAGCCGGTTTTCGGCAATTTCGCGGGCGGAGTCGGCGGTGTCGGTTTTTGACACCACCTTCAGGTTGGGGTGCTTGGCAAGGTATTCTTCGCACTGCAGCAATGCCATGGGGTGGGAGTTGACTTCGTGAAGTTCCTCAACCTTTTGTCCTGGGAGGGCGCAGAGTACATGCGATATGCGCATCTTGTATTCCCCGATGACCCGCTGGTGGCTGCGTCGCAGAAGTTCGTAGTTGGGAAGGATGCTCCCGGCAATGGTATTTTCGATTGCCACGATACCGAGTAGTTCGGCATCGTTGTGCAGGGCGTCAAACAGTGAGGGGAAGGTGTCGCAGGGGACAGTCTCGGTTTCGTACACCCCAGGGGCTTTCGATTCGAAATAATTGCGGGCTGCGGCGTCGTGGTAGCATCCTGCCACCCCCTGTATGGCTATTTTCAGTTTTTTCATTTGTGTCAGTCAGATATACAAGTTGTGTTATGACTTGATAAAATACTCAAGTTGTGTTATTACTCTATAGAAACAAAAAATCCCGCATATTTTCATGTGCGGGATTTTATATGGTTATGTGGTAGTTTTCAGTTACATATTGTTTCAGCACATAAAGTCCCGTTCTTATTCTTGAGGAATAAAAAGCTAAAAAATCCGTATGTGCTAAATCGATGCATTCCCATAGGTGGTTACTATTTGTCGCAAAGTTAATATATTTTTCTTGATATTTGCAACAAAATTTTTAGAAAATTTAAATTTTTAAGTTTGAGGGGGGGACGGCGGGGTTGTGGCGGTGTAGTGGCGGTGTTTTGGCCTTGCGGCCTGCAACGCGGTGTAGCTGCGGTAATGTGGCGGGGTTGGGGCGGTAATGTGGCGGTGTTGTGGCGGTGATGCGGCGGGGTTGGGGCGGTATGTTTGGGGGGTTATTCGGGAAGGAGGCCGACCGAGCGGAACATGGCGGCGTAGTATTCTGCTTTCTTTGCCAGCGGGAGGGGGTAGGCGCGGCTGGTGGAGGGGAGGCGCCAAATG
>QLIP01009104.1_pt1 | contig 13607 bp, 13 predicted proteins | sample 1769771 | NCBI WGS metagenome assembly QLIP01 (sample SAMN09428762, study PRJNA476227) | Gut metagenome, whole genome shotgun sequencing project. | isolation source: cecum | host: Rhizomys sinensis | place: China: Jinsha town of Minqing, Fujian Province | collected 2013-09-23
CCCAAGCCTACAAAGCCGCCGCAGCCGACGCGCTGCAAGCCGCGCGTTTGGTGCAAAGGCCGGTGTTGGTGCCGCTTACCATTACCTGCGCTTACGATAAATTAAGTGTCGTCATGCGGCGGCTTAAAGAGTGTCAGCTTTCGCCGCCCGCCCCGCAAATGTCGGATCATTGTCGTTTGGAAATAGCCGTACCCAAAGCTGCAGAGGCGGCCGTGCGCGCGCTTAGTCAGGAGCCGGGAATAGAGGTGGAATAACCGCAGGGGGTTCTGCGCCATTGGGCTTTGCGCCGATGGGATGCTTCAAGGTGCAAGCCGCCGCGCACGAAGAAAAATTAACTGTAGATATGCAGGCTGCTTTGGCCGAGAAAGGGGATGAGGTTGATGCCGTACCAGCATATTTGCAGTAGTATAAAACCGATAATTTGCACCACCTGCGCCCATGTCTCCGCTTTTGGAAAGGCGAGGCGCAAATGCAGATAAAGTCCGTAGCATAAAAAGGTGGCCGCGCCCCATGTTTCTTTGGGGTCCCATGTCCAGAAATGTCCCCACGCCTGCTTGGCCCAAAGCGACCCCAAGAACAGGCCGATACACAAGCATACCCAACCGATTCGGGTGAGGTCGTCTTCGCATTTTCTAAGCTGCTCGCTCACGCTGCTCACGCCGTCCATGCGTCCGTCTTCGCCGGTCGCGCACCGTTCATCCATGCGCCCAACCTCGCGCCCATCTCTCAATCTTCGCCTCATCATCAACCGATAACACGCCAAGAGAAAGGCCACCGCCAAGAGCGCGTAAGCAAACATATAAATCATTACGTGCGGACAAAACCAAAAACTTTGCAAAGCGGGCATCAGGGTTTTGTCGTGAATTTCGGGCTTTAATACATTTAGTCCGAGAAACACCGCCGCCATCACCGTGCTGCATGCCAAGACAAAAGCATAGCCGTAGCGTTTATATACCACAAATCCGCAGAGCGGCAAAAAGAACGCATACCAAAGCCGGGTCTCGCCCATGGTGCGCAAGGGCGGTCTATTCAAGTTTATCCAAAATCCCACAATAAAAATCGTCAGCACCACACAGCCTAAAAGATAAAAACCATCGGACAGGCGGCGAAACGTTGATTTCTTTTCTCTCAAAAAAGCGCATATCGTGCCCGTCATCCATGCCAATACGGCACAGAGCGCAAACCATCCGAAGTTATGCCAAGAAATCATCGCCTACGAGATTTTTCAATAAACAAGATAACCCCACCCAACATACAAAACAGCAGTCCCGCGTGGGTGGCCCACCGCCAAGGGTCTTTCACCAACAAAAACTCCACATAACCCTGACCGTAGGGGTCGAACGAGGTGTTATAAATCTGAAATCCGGCCACGCGCATGGGGTGGTTCACCAAAATACTATCCACCACGCCGTCGCGCACAGAAGCTACATCATTGCGCCCAAGCTCTGCGCCCTCGCCCTCTATCGAATACACTTTAACCTTCGCCTTATATTGCCGCGGCACGGCCAGCTCCAAATGCTTTAAGTCGGTTTCGTGATAGCGAATGTCGAACGCTTGCAGTTCTACCGCTATCGGAAGCGTGGCCACCTCGCCGGTTTCTATCCGCAAGGCCCGCGATTCGGGCATATTCAGTTGCGCCAACAACCTGTAACTTTCGTACGAAAAACTACCGAAAGTCAAACTAAACACAAACAAAAATACCCCGATATGAATCACGCTTGCGCCAAAAGGTCTTATCTGATGCGCCAAGGCGTGCAGGCATTTTAGCCCCAAAGTCAAAAGAAAAAAAGCGAGCAAACTTAAAAACACCACACTCGTGCGCGACCAAAATTGAAGCCCCAATCCCAACACCGCCAACAAAAATCCGCTCATCGAAAAAACACTCGCCGCCCCCGAATAAAAGAAGCGCAACAGTTCCGCTTGTTCGGATAGGATATAGAGGGCGGCCATCAATAGTAAAAATGCGGCGGCCCACAGCACAGAAGCGGTCATAAACTCAAAGTCTGCCGATATTGCTCAAACAGACGGGTGATATATTTTCCCAAAATATCGAATTCCAAATTGACCACGCTGCCCACCTTAATCTGATGAAAATTGGTAAACTCGTAGGTGTAGGGAATAATGGCCACCGAGAGCAATCCGGGCTTGGAATCCACCACCGTCAGGCTTACTCCGTTAATGCACACCGAACCTTTTTCTACCGTGAAATGTTCTTTGACTTCGTACTTAAAAAAGAAACGCCAACTGCCGTCCAAGGTCTCCACCTTTTCGCAAACGGCGGTCTGGTCCACATGTCCCTGCACAATATGTCCGTCAAAGCGACCATCCATGGGCATGGAACGTTCCAAATTGACTTCGGTGCCCACCTGCCACGTGTGCAAATTGCTGCGTTGCATGGTCTCTTCCATGGCCGTTACCATATAACGTTGGCGGTCGGCCTCGATTTTAACCACCGTCAGGCAAACCCCGTCGTGCGCCATGCTTTGATCGATTTTTAGTTCGCTCGCAAGGGGGCTTTCCAACCAAAAGTGGAAGTTGCTGCCCTCTCTAATGATGTCGGCTACCTTGGCGGTGCGTTCTATAATGCCGGTAAACATAAGGTTTCGCGTATTAGGTTTTGATAAAATTCTTCGAGCGTCCAGCCCATGTGTTGCACCTGTTGCGGCACAATGCTCTGCGCCGATTGGCCGGGGGTGGTGTTGACTTCCAAAAAGTAGATGTCGCCCGTTTTTTCTTCCACAATAAAGTCGCAACGCACCACGCCGCTGCAGTGCAAAATGCGATAAACTTTTTTGGCAATCTCGCCAATTTGAGCCACCAATTCTGCGGGGGCGGGGGCAGGGGTTATCTCGTTGCTCTTGCCGTAATACTTGGCTTCGTAATCAAAAAACTCGGTCTTGGGCACAATCTGCGTAAGCGGAAAGACTTGCAGTTTGCCGTTAAGCTGCATAAGGCCGCACGAGTATTCGTTGCCTTTTACGTAGGCTTCGGCCAACACTTCGCTATCTTCTGCAAAGGCTTTGTCTAAGGCTTCGGACAGTTTATTTTCTTCGTTTACCTTGCTCATGCCGATACTGCTGCCGCCCGCGTTGGGCTTGATAAAGCAGGGGTAGCCGATTTTTTCGGTAATCTGTTTGATGACAGTTTCTTTTTGTTTGGGTGTGGCGCAGTCTTCGCTAAAAAGGTGCATGGAGGCGGCCACCCGAATACCGTTGTGCGACAAAACTGCATTGCAATAAGCTTTGTTAAAGGTGATGGCCGAGGTACAGGCGTTGCAGGTGGTGTATGGCAGGTGCAGCAGGTCGAAGTAGCCTTGCAGACGGCCGTTTTCGCCGGGGTCGCCGTGAATCACAATCAGGGCGAGGTCGAAAGTAACTTTGCCGCTTGGCAGTTGGAGGCTGAAATCGTTTTTGTCGATGTCGTAGCGGATTTCAGCTTGCGAATCCGGCGCGGAGCCCGCGTTGTCGCCACTTGGCACGGCGTAGTACCAGCGATCGGGATCGATAATGATTTTGTAGGTCTCAAAGAGTTCGGGCGAGAGGTGTTGGGCCACCGTGGCCGCACTCTTAACCGAAATGACGTTCTCGTGCGAGAATCCGCCGCAAACGAGCGCAATACGTAGTTTCTTCATAGACGTGTTATAGTGGTACTACAAAAGTAACACTTTTTTCCGATTTTTTCGCAACGGTGTATGTTGTGCGCTTACGATGTGCGCTTCGTCGCGGTTTGCCCTGCGTGCTATCGGTCGAACTCTTTGGCGATTTCTTTAAGGCAGAGGGGGCAGAGGCATTGGTCTTGGAAGTGCGCTTTGAGATAGGCACGTACCTTTTCGGAAAGGGCGATACGGCTGCACGCGCAGCGCGGTATATCGTCGTGGTGGCACTCGAAGGGGCGTTGACAACGCGGACAGATTTTTTGCATGGCGAATGAGGGTTAGGGTGTGATTTTGGACTCGCGGCGAGTGAATTTTGTTTTGAGGCTTTTGGTTTTTGGGGATGATTTAAGGAATGAGCAGTTTGTAGTAAACGGGTTGAACCCAAGTGGCTGCGGTGGTTTGGCTCGTGGCGGTTGGGCTTGCGGAGGTTTCAACGGCGGCGGTTTGGCTCGTGGCTGCGGCGCGTACCTCTATCAGATACAGTCCGGACTTTAAGCCGGCGGTGCTCCACGCAATGCGGCCTAAGTCTGCCGCAGAAGCCGAAGCTGCGATTTCGCGCCGCCCCACGCACTTTCCTTGCGCGTTGTAGAGCCGTACCTGCGCCGCGGGGCCTTCCAAGTAGAACGTTTCGCCTGCGCAAGGGTTGGGATAAACGCGCCATAAGTTTTGCGCATTGCTCTCATCACCGCCCGAACGCTCGGCTTCGTTGCCGGTTAAACAATGCACGTCTTCCACGCCGGTCACTTCGGTTGAAATCTCTCCGGCCCAGCCGATGTTTTGGCGCACTCCGGTCATAATCTTTACAAAATCGATACCGTCGAGCACTGCGGCGTTGCCGTTTTCGTCAATAGCCCAATCTAAGTCTATCATCGCGCCTTGGCTGCTGTTGGGATGATTGTCGGCATATCCGTAGTCAAAGGCTTGCAAAAACCACGCGCCATCGCCGAGGGTATCTTCGTTTACGGCGTTATCTCTCAGGCGGCGGCCGCAAAAGACAAGCGAATCGCCGTTGGTCCACCAAGGGTAGTAGGAGTTCTGTGTGTGAAACGTATTTCTGTAGATATAACCGCTATCGCCTTGGTTGTCGCGCCAAAACACGTCGGCATCCAAGGGGGTGGGGCGGTAGTAGGTAATGCTGTAGTTGGCTATGGTGCTTGGCTTTAAGGTTTCGGAGCCGCGAATTTCGTACCATGTGTCGTTGGGCAAGCCGTCGTGGTTATCGTCGCGGCTCACATACACAATGCCGGGTTCGGCACTGCCGCCGGGGATGGGGCTGTCGGCCCCGTGGCCGGCCGAATAAAAAGCGTTGCCGTAGAGCCGCAAATCTAAACCCTCGCCGTTGGGAATGCGGTGATCGAAGCCTAATACCACATAGCCGCCGTAGCTACCCAGCGAGAGAAGCCGTCCACCGGCTTTTCCGGCCATTTTCCCGGTCAGAAACCGACAGATTTTTTCTTCGTTCACGGCGGCCGCTTCTTCGTCTGTTTCGGCCAAGAGCGAGGCATCTACAAACTGTCCCGGCGCGGGCACGTAACGCCACACTTTTTGCTGATAAGCCGATTGGGCGCAGAGGGGTGAGCCAAGGCCGCCAAAGCCCAAGCCGCCAAAGCCCAAGCCGCACAAGGCCGCCGCGGTGAAAAGTTTTGCCGCCGCGCTCGCTTTTTTTACACTCTGTTTATGCAGTTGCCACGAGTTGATAATGTTTTGCCAAAGGCTGTAAAATCCGCCGGCCACCGAGGTAACGGGCGTAAAAAACATAAAGCCCATCCAAATAGACAGCACCGTATTTTTTTGCCCCAAGGATTGGCCGGCACTGATGAGGTCGTTATAGCGGCGGCCGGTGCGTCGTCCTACATAAAACTGCAACACGCAACACACCATCGAGGCCAACAGCAGCCCTATCATCGTGGCCCAACTTTCTTCGCTGTGCATGATACTGCGCACCGTTACCGCCGTAGCCAAGGCCAAGGCGACGGCCCACAAATAGAACGCCAATTCCTGATAGTGCGACAAAATAAAATGCAGCCTCGGGGCCAAGTAGCGAATCAACATGGCGGCCAAGAGTGGCAGCAGCAAAAGCGGAAACACCTTGCCGAGAATAAGCAGCGACGCGCTCCATACGCTCAGTCCCGGCATGGGGTGTATGTAAGGCACCAAGGCCGGCACCAAAAACGCCACGCACAGGTTAATCAAAATAGTATAGGTGGTCAGGTGCGCTGCGTTGCCGTTCAGTTTCTTGGTAATCACCGCGCCGGCAGTGGCCGTGGGGCAAATTAAACAAATCATCATGCCCTCTAACACTACGCGCATACCGCTATGGGGCAAGATAATCAACACGGCGGCCAAGGCGGTAAAACTGCAAGTTTGAAACAAGAGCAAACGTCCGTGCCACGGACAAAGGCGCAGATGTTTGGGGTCAACTTTGCAAAAGGTGAGAAAAAGCATGGCAAAAATAAGCAGCGGCTGCAAGATATTGACCGCATGGCCGGCCACCGCCCGCGCCTCAGCCGACAAGGGCAATCCGGCATAAATAAAATAACCGGCCACCCCGGAAAGCATGGCAAAAATCAGCATCCATTCTTTGATAAATCCAAAGATTTTCTTCATCATAATCTCATCCAAAATAACTCAACGCTGCGCGTATGTCAGGCAAAAATCGCACAAAAATATATAAAATTATGTATATTTGCACCGCTATTTGGAATGTTTTGGCATGCGACGCAGACGCAAACGCGAATGCAACCAACGCGAACGTTCCTGACGACTATGGGGGTGACTGGTTTTGACAGCAAGCCTAGCCGAAAAATAAGCACGCCGAGTTCTGTGTATTCGCCTCGTTAATCGTGATACACACGCCATTAAACGGCAACAATAACAATTATGCCCTCGCGGCCTAGTATCAGATACTAAGCTTGAGGTGCTTCCGGAAAAGCCCCGGCAGAAGGCTTTTTTCCAGCGAAGTATAAAACCTAATCTCTGCTCCTTTTAAGGTTCGCTTTCGGCTCTAAGAGGTATAAAGGAAGATAAGGAAAAGACACAGGCCGTTTTTCGCCTATCCTTTTCTCGAAAATCAAACGAAAAACTAAGCGTGTAGAAAGTTCTTCAACTACTTGTTTGGACGGCGGTTCGATTCCGCCCACTTCCACTCTCGAATTTTGTGGTGTCGCACATCGCAGCTGCGTTGCCACAAAAGCCGCACATCGCGGCCACATTCCCTGCCACAACCGCGCCGCACCACCCGCCCCGTCAAGCCTCTTGCACTTCTTTCAACGCGTCGTTCATAAAATCGAGCAACTCTTTTTGCCCCATACTGCTTACCGCTGACGTGGCGAAAAACGGCGGCAAACTCTCCCAACTTTTCAATAACACCCGTTTTAGCGCGGCCTTGTTTTTCTCCAATTCGTTGCGCGACACCTTGTCGACTTTGGTCAGCACCACCGCCATCGGCACACCGAGCGCCCCCAAGCGGTTGATAAACTCTTCGTCCGATTTTTGCGGTTCCAATCGTCCGTCCACCAACACAAACACGCAGAGCAAATTTTCGCGATATTGCAGATAGTCGTAGGTCATTTTCTGCCATTTTTCGCGGGCTTCTTTCGAGATACGCGCATAGCCGTAGCCGGGCAAATCCACCCAATACATTTGCGATTGGTTGATGATAAAATGATTGATGCATTGGGTTTTGCCGGGTTGCGCCGAGGTCTTGGCCAAAGCCTTACAGCCGCACAGCATATTGATCAGGCTCGACTTGCCCACATTGGAACGCCCTATAAAAGCAAACTCCGGAATGTCTGCCTTGGGACATTTTTTATAGTCGGTATTGCTGATAACAAATTCCGCTTTTTTGATTTGCATAATGCTTCACTTCTTAATATCGCGCCCACTCAAACCGCCAACGCCGTCCGCGCCAAACGCTGCGCTCGGCGCACAAGCCCCAACTATCGTTTCAAGATTTTCTGCATCCACTTGGCCCGCTCTTTTCGCGAGAGAATTAAGTCTTCTTCGCTTGGGATGTGTCGGTCTTTCTTCTCGTCGTAGATTTCGTCAATCGGAATAAGAATACCGGTTTCTTCCACGTTGCCGAAATGCGGATTGACGGCCGTGCCAAACATACGCATGGCGGGCGAGAGTTTAATGTAGGAGTTAAACAGCGGCGGCACGTTTTCGCCCAGTTCGCGCACCTGTTTTACCATGGTTCTGTATGCTTCTTCGCGGTCTAATCCTTCAAAAATCGCGGCCAACTTTTCCGGCTCGGTTTGCAGCACGAGCGGAGGGGTCGGATAAACCAACTGTTCTTTGTCCGAATAATACTTCTGCATAAAATACAAGAGCACATCGCGGGCTTCCTTATTGAAATGCTCATACATCGTTACCTTACCGAAGAAAGCCTTCATATCCGGATAAATGTAAATCAAGCCGCCCAAACCATCCCACAAATTATCCAACGAAAAAATACCTCTGCGCGAAGATTGATATTTAGGTTGCACAAACGAGCGGCCGAGTTCGATAATGGTGGGCAGTTCTTCTTTTATGAACTTGGGGGTGAACTTAAAAATTTCGGTGGTGGAAAGTTGCGGTGTGTCGTCGGAACTGAAGGTAACGTCCGAGCCTTTGATAAACCGATAGCCGCCCACCAACTCTTCTTCTTCCTGATCCCACACAATCAACTGACGATAGGCTTCGGGCATGGTGTCAAACCCGTCTATATCCACATCTTTGCCCGTTCCGCCGCCCGCCTCGCGAAACGTGAGTTCGCGCAAACGGCCTATTTCTAACATAGTGTAAGGGGCGTTGTGGGCGGTGAGAATATGCACTTCGCGATGCCCGTAGCAGGTGTAGCGCAAAAAGGTTTCGTCGGTGAGTTCTTGCTTGATTAACTTTCGATCAATAGCGCGGATAGGAGCCTTCATATATGTATATATATTACATAGTAAACACCGCTTGCGGCTCGGTGTACAGGCGATAGACGTGTTCTTTGACCGCTTGCGCGTAGGAGAAATCCCTTATCGTGCGGTCTTCAAACACGGCTCGGTCTATGGGCTTTCCAATGGTCAGACGAATTTCGTGTCCCTGCTGCTTATACATCTCATTCACCAAGAACAACTGTTCGAGATTGACTTTGATGCCCAAACGTTTTCGCCAATACGCAAAGTTATAAAAAAAACGCGAATTTTTTCCGTCCACATAAACAGGAATGATGTCGCGTCGGGTGTCGCGTGCCTTGACGATAAAGGTCTTTTTCCAAGCCTCGTCGCGAATTTGACCGTCTTTTTGGCGGCGCGAACACAGCCCGGCCGGAAAGTAAAGCATCAGATTATCTGAATCGAAAGCCTCTTTGAGCCGCCGCTGTTGGCGCAGGTTGCGGCCGGTTTTGTCGATGGGCACAAAAACGGGGTGCAGGTTGGGCAGGGCCATGAGAAAATCGTTCACAGGAAAGAGAATATCCTTGCGCACCGCCCCGATACGGCTGATAATGGCCATGCCGTCCAAGCCGCCCAAAGGGTGATTGGCCACCAAAATGTAACGCCCAGAAGTAGGCAGATTTTCAAGACCTTTCACGGTAACGCGGCAGTTGTAGTAGTCGAGGGTAAAGGTGGCAAAATCAATGCCCATTTTATCCCGACCCCGCCACAGGTGCGCGTTCATCTCGTCTATGTGCAGCAGCCGTTTGAGCCAAGTTATCACAAATCGAGGCAGATAACGATAGAGCGTGGGGTTTTTACGGCGAATAATTCCCTCTAAATCAATGGTCTTTTTGGAAATGGTCAGGGTAAACATACCGGGCAAATTAACCTGCAAAGATAGATATTTTTGCCGTATCGAAAGCCGTTTTGAGGGCGGTGTAGGGGGCTTTATCAAAAATTTCGGTAAGCCTTATCAAAATTTCGGTAAAAAAGTATTGGAGAAAATTTTTGAAATAGGTATATTTGCGAGTTTATTTAGATTGGAGAGGAATGGTGAAAGATATAAGATTTATACCCAAAATCCGATTAAAACCGCTGGCTTTCAGCTTGTTGGTTTTATTGTCGGGCGTGGTCGTCAGGGTGGAGGCCGGTCGGCCTTATCCCGATACCCTGCCCCGCATTACCGAAATCCATTTGGAAGGCGGTAACTACACCGCTTTAGATGTCAGCAAGTGCGACACCCTTCTCTCTGTAACCTGCTCGAACAACAAACTCGAAACCCTGAGTGTGGCCGGTTGCAACACCCTCACCATTCTCGAATGTCCTGCCAATAAACTAAAAAACATTGATTTATCAGAAAATATCCATCTTCAACGTCTTAACTGCACCGATAACGCCCTCACCGAACTGAACGTATCCAATGCCCTCGATTTAGTCAATTTGAGATGTTCGGGTAATCGTATCAAAGATTTGGACGTAAGCAATCTTTCCGAATTAGACCACGTGGGGGCCGAAATGTCATCCCTGCGCACTTTCAAAGCCGTGAACTGCACAAAATTGGGAAGTATTCTGATAGGTGACTCGGTTAAAGAAATGGATTTGACGCGGTGCGCCTCCCTTAAATGCGCCCCCTTGTATCGTTTGATGGAAGAGGTGAGATTAGACAGTTGTCTCAGTCTTCGTACCTTGGAACGTATCGCAGACAACAGAAGGTTGAATTTGGTGCATTTGACCGCCAAACAGACCGACTTGGATGTCTTGGATGTAAGCAACAGCAAGCTCAAAAATATCACCTTGGTCGATAATAACACGCTGACCAAGTTAAATTGCTCGCGCAGCCTTCTGACCGATTTGGATGTAAGTGCTTGCAAGAACTTGAAAAGTGTGTCGGTCGATAGTGCCCGTTTGGAAGTCATCAGTATATCGGGTCTTTCTCGTTTGGAAACGCTTCGTTGCAACTACAATACCGGCCTGACCAAGCTGAATATAGCCGGTTGCGACGCCTTAAAAGAACTGCATGCCGGCGCTTGTCGTTTGCAGTCCATACGCGGAAACAGCAACTATCTTCAAGCGGTGAATGTGGCCGACAACGCCCTGCCGCTCTCCCAAATCTATCCGCTTTTGCAAAGCCGAAAACAAGGCGATATTTTCCAACTCTTGTTGCAAAACGACACAACGACGTTGGAAACGGGCAAGGTTTTTGACGCGAGCAGAGATATATCGATAGGCGGTCAACCCAGCACGTGGAAATTGACCATTGCCAAAGATGATGCGGAGTTTGCGAAGTCCGGTTACGAAGAAAGCGGCGGTTTGTTCCGCTTCCTTAAAAGCGGTGAATACAGACTTAGATTGACCAATGCATCGGTGCAAGACTATGGTAACGGAACGGATGCCACGCCGGTAGAGTTTGTGTGGTATATCAAGGTTACAGGGAAAGATATACAAACGGCCAACGAAGAAGGCTTGAACAACCGGCAGTTTGTGTATGCAAGAAACAAGACCATTCATCTCTCCGAGCCGATGGGCAAGGTACAAGTGTTTAACGTATCGGGGCAAATGATATACAGCGGAACCGATACCGAAATTCCGGTCAAAACGAGTGGTCTGTATATGGTTCGCTCGTGTTCCAATGTGTTCAAAATCAGCGTAAAATAACGCTAATAAGGGACGTAAGGCGAAGAGTCGGATTAAATAAAAATTAACAGTAAGACAAAACACCATGAGGAAGATAGTCCTGATAGTTTTTCTGACGGTGATGGGCGCATGGACAGCGGCTTTTGCCGAAAACCCACCCCAAGTGGCCAAGGGAGATACCATACGGATGCAGGTGAAAGGAGCCACGGCGCAGTTCAGTTTTAAGGGTTCCGACAGTTCGACTTACTATGTGGATTGGGGCGATGGTGAGATAGAGAAGTTCTACAAAATGAAGAATGTGGATCTGATGCGTATGAAACACTCCTACGAGAAGTCCGATACCTACAATCTTCGATTCTGGAGCGATACTTACGGCGATAACGATGCGGTGGGCTATACCGAAGAATTTTACATAGACGGAGTGCGATTTGCCATGTCGATGGTCTATGTGGAAGGCGGTCGTTTTATGATGGGGGCCACCGAAGAACAAGGCGAAGATATTTACGATAACGAAAAGCCGGCACACCCGGTGAGGTTGTCGAATTACTATATTGGCAAGTATGAGGTAACGCAGGCGCAGTATAAGGCCATTATGGGCGAAAATCCGAGTTATTTCAAGGGAGATAGTTTGCCGGTGGAATATGTTACGTGGGCTCAGGCGCAGGAATTTTGCAAGAAGTTGAGCGAAAGAACGGGCAAGAAGTACGCTTTGCCCACCGAAGCCCAATGGGAATATGCCGCACGCGGCGGACATAAGGTAAGACCTACCAAATATAGTGGCAGCAACGATATCAATTTGGTGGCTTGGTACTGGAATGTGGAAGAAAAAACCTATCCGGTGGGGATGAAAAGACCCAACGAGTTAGGCTGTTTTGATATGAGCGGTAATGTGTGGGAATGGTGTTCCGATTGGTATTCCAAAGACTATTACGAAAAATCTCCGGTTAGTAATCCCACCGGTCCTGCCACCGGCACCGAACGTGTTGGTCGCGGCGGCAGTTGGTATGGCGGGGCTTTTTCTTGTCGTGTATCGCTTCGGGGTTATTGTTATCCCAACTCTTGCGACTATGGTTTGGGCTTCAGAGTGGTACGTTTGATAGAATAGAATAAGTAGTATATAAAAATATAAGGCCGTTAGGGTGATGAAGAAGATATTGAGATTAAGTGTTTTGTGTGTTTTTGGAGTGATAACGGCCTGTAAGGAAAAACCGGAGGATCCCAAAACCGAGATCTATCCGGAACCCCAAAATTACTACATAGAAGAAGCTTTTGGTCTGTCTATGCAGATGGTCTATGTGGAGGGTGGCGAGTTTACGATGGGCGCCACAGCGGAGCAGGGATCGATGACATTTCCTAACGAAAAGCCGGCACACAAAGTCAAGTTGTCGTCCTACCATATAGGTAAGTGCGAAGTTACACAAGCGCAGTACAAGGCGGTGATGGGCGAAAATCCGAGTAATTTTAAGGGAGATAACCTTCCCGTGGAGAAGGTGGATTGGTATCGGGCGGAGGAGTTTTGCAAGCGACTCAGCGAAAAAACCGGCAAGAAATATGTCTTGCCCACCGAAGCCCAATGGGAATATGCCGCACGCGGCGGTAATAAAAGCAAAGGCTATAAATATAGTGGCAGCCACAATTTGGACGAAGTGGCCTGGCATGCCGGCAACTGCAAGCAAACGCAAGTGGTGAGTACTAAAAAGCCTAACGAATTGGGGCTTCGCGATATGAGCGGCAACGTGTGGGAATGGTGTTCCGATTGGCTTTTATTGGACTATTATGTAAGTTCGCCTTTGGAAAACCCAACGGGGGCCGAAACGGGCGAACATCGTGTTATACGCGGTGGCAGTTGGGATGCCGTTAACGGTGTGGATGTTCATCGCGTGTCGTTTCGTGCCGGTGATGTACCCAACTACGAGGCCTATTATTTGGGCTTCAGAGTGGTGTGTCTGCCGTAGTCGAATGGTAGATTGGCCGCAAGTCTGCGGTGCGTTTTTCATGATCGTATATTTACTTGCTATGCAAGTGAATATAGTGGCATTTCGGCAAAGATAATTTGCATACAAAACAAGTCTTCGCTACGAGGTTAATGCCCCATAAAGTCGCTTATGCAAGCATAGTTTCTTCATGAGTCAGTAGCCTCGAAAACTTCGTTTTTGCTTGTTTTCTCTTGAAATTGCTTTTGCGCTTAATTTTAAGTATATTTGCGCGTGCCTATATTAGGCGGATTATGTAATAAAGACAACAAAAAACGAACAAAATTATGAAAAGAGCATACGTATTCCCGGGACAGGGAGCGCAATTTGTGGGCATGGGAAAAGACTTGTACGAAGCCTATCCGCAAGCCAAAGCCATGTTTGAAAAAGCCAACGACATTTTGGGCTTTCGTATCACCGACCTGATGTTTGCCGGCACAG